>Ga0307981_1000727_pt1 | contig 32057 bp, 33 predicted proteins | sample OrgLakmetagen987_FD_201849 | JGI IMG/M metagenome (GOLD analysis project Ga0307981, IMG submission 201849) | Saline water microbial communities from Organic Lake, Antarctica - #987 | ecosystem: Environmental > Aquatic > Non-marine Saline and Alkaline > Saline | place: Antarctica: Organic Lake... | reverse complement strand
GAATTCGTGTTCCGCTGGAACCGGCGGCGACACATGCGAAGCGCCTTCGACACGCTGCTGGGGATCGGTGTTGGTCTCGGGCCAGCGACATATCGTGATTTTGTTGAACAGCGCGCCTGAAGGCCCTTGTTCACGGCAAAAGCCACGCCCCATAAACCCACCAGACGTTACAAACTGATCCGACCCGCCTCTCAAGCCAAAAGGACGAGGTTCCGCGCCACGTCAACATGTGGGGCGACCGGACTAAGAGGGATAAGCCTTTGGTGCGCGATATATCCTCTCACTCCATCAACTTGAGCGACCCCGGTTTGCGTGACTGGGGCACCGGCGCATAACCACCCGTTGCCGCGACAACAGCAAATACCGAAGCTGCATGTTTGCCCAGTGCCCGACCGATATCACTGAGCGTTTCCCCAGCCTTTCCAGCGCCGCCAAAGTTCAGCCTTCTGCTCGTGTGACAAGCCAGGGCGACCGCTTCGTGTAATCGTAAGTCCTTTCAGAACATCTCAAGTTAAAGATGTTGCGCTGACCGGTTGAACCCACCTCGGCTTTTTTCGCGACACGGGCGATGAAATCATGACGAAAAAGCGCGCTTTCGTCACTAGCCATAACGCACAATATGCGGTTTCTATGCCTTGCCGGACTCTGGAGATTTCCCGTGGCTGGCTTTTTGGCCAGCCAACGGGACTATCCGAAACTCTGTGTATTAGGTTTAGCCCATACGGTTTCGACGGGTCATTTACTGAACCGTTCTGGGTATAGAATAGCGAACTGGTTTTGTCCGGCATACAATTATCGGCAATCGCTGCTTGCAGCGGTGACAGGCCATTCTCTGACGCATCTGCCCGCCTTCTTGAAGCTGCGGATAGCGAGATAGATCAGCTTTGGCGTGGCATCGTCGGTTGGGAAGCTGCCGCGCGTCTTGATGGTTTTGCGGATGACCCGATTAAGGCTTTCGATCGCATTGGTGGTGTAGATGATTTTGCGGACCGGTGGCGGGACGGCAAAAAACGGGATCAGGTCTTGCCATGCCCGCGGCCAGCATGGGGCGATTGAGGGGTATTTTTGGCCCCATTGGGCATCGAAATCAGCTAGGGCTTTCTCGACCTCGCTGTCATCCGTGGCCTGATAAATCCGGCGCAGGTCTTTGGCCAGGGTTTTACGATCTTTCCAACCGCAAAAGTTCAGGGAATGGCCCACCAGACGCACGATGCAAGTCTGGACTGTGGTCTCAGGGACGCCTTTTGGCCCATTCACGACCGTGATCAGAATGTCCTCCACCCCCCGGTTGCGCAGATTATTCATGACACCGAGCCAGAAGTTGGCCCCTTTATTATTGGCGATCCACAGACCCAGAACTTCCCGCTCGCCCTCCGTATTGACGCCTAAGGCCACGTATACGGCCTTATTTTTACTTGGCGGCTCTCTGCGTCGCGGATTGTGACGCGCAAAGCATCAAGAAAAATGATGGGGTACATCGGCTCCAAAGCGCGGTTCTGCCAGTGCGATACCTTCACCAGAGCGGCATCAGTGACACGGCTGATAAGATCAACTGACACCTTCAGGCCGTAAACTTCTTCAAGGTGGGCGCGGATGTCGCGGGTCGATAATCCGATTGCATAGAGGCCCCATCCATATCTACAACAACAAAATAGCCGCCAATGTACGTCGCTTTCTGCGTGATTTGGAACCCGCCTGTCCCCCTCTCGAGACATTGCTGCGCAATACCCTGTCGGGCAATGGATACGCATCCGCACCATTCTCACGGACAATGGCAAGGAGTTCACCGATCGTCTCTTTGGCCTGCGCAAGCGCGCACAGAGTGGTCGTCATGAGTTCGACGGGCGTTGCGCGGAACTGGACATCAAGCACCGTCTGACCCCGCCAAGATTACTGCAAACCAACGGCCCTGCTCTCGGTGATTGCAAGCAAACACCTGCCGGGCAATGGGTCTAACGGTTCAATGGTCGTATGGAAGACGTACTGCAAAGCCATCATTTCCGATCCGGCGAGGAATTGGAGACCACACTCCATCGCTACGTTTGGCTTTACAACCAGCGGCTGCCGCAGGCAGCCTTGGGCAGCCCCCCCCCTTGCAAGCGATGAAGGACTGACACAAACGCAAACCGCAAATGTTCAAGAAACTGCCATACTACCGTCCGGGCTGTGACATGATCATCTGCACCGATGACCATTACTCCCGTCCGCCCGCGTGATGATTTTTGCCGAGAATAACGCCATGCCCCGGAAAGGCGGGGTCCTGCTCTGCAGTTGCGTCATTTATGGGCCAGCACTTTTCCGCGCCGTAGGTTCATTCAGCGGAAATAAAGCGCCCGCCGAATGGATTGGCGGGGTTTCGCAATACCTGCGCTGAGAGTTCAGTTTGGTCTCGGCATGGCGGTAAAAAGTCACAGCTCACTGCACACAACAGCCCAACCTTATAGAGGCCCGTTCACAGCCCATTCAACGGACTGGGCCCCCACCATGTGCGCCAGCCTGTCTAGTTCTGCCGCCAACCGTGCGGCGCGCGGCGCGCCCCAGCGCACGCCTGGCTCAGGCCAGAAGCCGGTGACGCGCAACCAGCCTGCCTTGCGATCCGCCTTAAGTTCAATCCGACCGACGAAACGGTCCCCTTCGAGCAGGGGATAGACGTAGTAGCCCCAGCGCCGTTTTTGTGGCGGCACAAACATTTCGTTCACGTATTCAAACCCAAAGAGGCGCTTGGTCCGCGCGCGGTCGCGCACCGCCGGATCGAAGGGGTTGAGGATGCGCAGCCGCGCCGTTGGGGCGGGCAGGGCGGCGATGCGATTGCCGATATCGGGGGCGGCTAGTGCGGGACGCAAGATGCCGTCTGCGCCGCATATCTGAACCTCAACCGGCGCCCGGCGATCCGCCCATCTGCGTGCCTCGCCCACATCCATCGCGGCCCAGAAGCGCTGAACCTCGCCGCAGGTGGCGATGCTCAGCCGGTCCAGCGCCGCGTCGCACAGCGTATCTATTGTGGTGGTATCGTCGCCCGCACCGCGCAATTGAGAGGGGAAAACGCGATCCGCCAGATCGTAGTATTTGACGAAATTCTCGCGTCGGCAGGTTGCTAGGTCGCCGGCATACCACATTTGGTCCAGCGCCTTTTTGTGCGGTGGGCGGGCCCACATCTCGCGGCTGGCCGCCTTTGTGTCGAACGCATGGGTCGACAGTGGCCCTTCGATCTCGATCCGCGCGCGGACGGCGGCGATTTCAGCCCTTCCAAGGCCCGAGCGATACCATTCGCCCTGCGCCTTGTGCCCCATGCGTTTGAATTGCCGCTGCCATTGCGGCAGCACCTCCATTGGGATCAACGATGCGTCATGGGTGAAATGCTCGAACAGGTCCTTGCCCAGCAGTGGCCACAGCATCCCCTCGCGGTAGTTCGGATTACGCGACCAGAGGATATGATTGTGCGCGCGGGTCACGTTGCGGATCGTGTCGATCTGCAAAAAACCAATTTGGCGGATCAGGGCCATCACGTCTGGCCGCCCAGTGCCGATCTGGGCCAGACCGTTCGTCCAGAGCCAGAGGCGGCGCGCCTCACGGTTGGCGATGATCCGCGCCGCGCTCACGGTATGCTGAGCTGGATCAACGCATCGTTCAGGTCACGGCCTTGCAGTGTCAGAACCGCCTCGATGAAAGTCTGCCCTGCGCGGCAGGCATCGCGGTTGCCTGCGTCGTTCAGGTTGGCAAAGCTGTGCATCACCGCGGCCCCGTCGGGGCGTGCTGCGATATGGCGGGTCAGCACGTCGAAAATCACGGCCTCGGCACGCGCCGCGCGCGCTTCGGTCATCCGTGCCAAGCCGCGCGTCGCCCCCAGTTGCGCCGCGCGCAATTGGATCCGGTAGTAGTTGCGCAGCCCCTCGACGTTCAACCGTGCGGCGGCGCGCGCGGTTTCCTCCGCCATGCGGGCAGGGGGGAGATCGCCGCGTACGGCGCGCCCGCAGACCCGCACCGGCATTGCGCCGAGAACCGCCTGTTCTACTAGGTAGTAATAGCGCAGATCGCTGATTGGCAGATGCCCTAAACCCTGATCTATCACACTCCACAGCAGGCCCCGCGCCCGCGCCATCGGCACCGAGCCACCATCTCGGATCGCCAGCACCCTGTCGGCCACATGGCCTGCAATTGCAGGATCGCGAAGCATGTCGGCGGCGTGTTGCACTGCGAGATCCAGCTTCTCTCCTGCGAATCCCAGCGCGGCAAGGTTGGCGCGCACCGGCGCGTCCTCGTGCAGACGGCCCAGCAGGCGGATCAGATCGGCGCGGCTCACCTCCTGCTGCGCGGTGGCTTGCGCGCGGGCGGCATCGGGCATCGCTGCGACCAGAAACGCGGCGCTGGTGACCGCGCACATTAACGCTGCGAAAACGCCTGCTGTCACCTGGCTCACGATCATGCCTCCACCTGATTGCGCCTGACGGCGGCGCACCATACCGATATAGGCTGCACCCTAGCGTGCCACCACCCTTAGTGGTTTGCCTGTAGGGCGCAAGCGGGCCGGCGGATCGCCGCGATTGCCTCTGGCCCCTTGGCTGGCACCGCCGTGTTGTGGCAAATGCAAGACAGCGGTGGAATTCGCCTGTGATCCTTGCTAGGCATCGCCGCATCGCAGCAACTTCGAGGCACGCCAGATGAGCGCCACCGCCCGCAAGACAGCCCCGCTTCCCTCCGACATACGTGCCATGAAGGGCGGCGCGCCCATCGTCAGCCTTACGGCTTATACGACACCAATGGCGCGGATGATGGACGCATATTGCGATTTCGTGCTGGTCGGCGACAGTGTCGGCATGGTGCTGCATGGGCTGACATCCACGGTGGGCGTCACGATGGAAATGATGATCCTGCACGGGCAGGCTGTCGCGCGCGGGCTGGACAAGGCCATGATGGTCATCGACATGCCCTTTGGCAGCTACGAGGAAGATCCCCGCCAGGCGATGCGCAATGCTTCGCGCCTGATGCGCGAGACGGGCGCGGGCGCGGTTAAGCTAGAAGGTGGCACGCATATGGCCGAGACGATCGCGTTCCTGACTGCGCGCGGTGTGCCTGTGATGGCGCATATCGGTCTGACACCCCAATCCGTAGGCACGCTGGGCGGCTACAAAGTGCAGGGGCGCGGCCACGCGGCCCGCACCCTTAGCGAGGACGCGCGCGCCGTGGCCGAGGCTGGCGCGTTTGCCGTCGTGATTGAAAAGGTACCGGCCAGCCTCGCCGACCGCATCACTGCAGATATCGCCATCCCGACCATTGGCATCGGCGCCTCGCCAGGCTGCGATGGCCAAGTGCTGGTCGTCGACGACATGCTGGGGCTGTTCACAGCCTTCAAGCCGAAATTCGTCAAACGTTATGCGGCCTTGGGCGCAGACGGCGAGGCGGCCATCGCCGCTTATGCCGCCGACGTCCGCGCCCGCGATTTTCCCGCGCCCGAGCATACATTCACCGATGAGACGCCCGGCGCATGACTGCCTCGATCCTGCGCGAGCTTACCGATCTGCGCGCGATGACAGGGGTATGGCAGCGCGCTGGCGAGACGATTGGCGTCGTGCCCACGATGGGGGCGCTGCATGACGGCCACCTGTCGCTAGTCGCCGCCGCGAAAAACCGGTGCGACCGCGTTATTGTCACGATATTTGTCAATCCGCGCCAGTTTGGCTCGCCCGAGGAGTTGGCCAATTACCCGCGCACCGAAACCTCGGACGCGGCCAAGCTGGCGCGTTTCGAGGTCGATGCCATCTACGTACCGGACGGCGATCAGATGTATTCGAACGGCTTTGCCACCACCGTGTCTGTGGCTGGCCTTACAGACGTCATGGATGGCATCCACCGTCCTGGTCATTTTGAGGGGGTCGCGACGGTCGTGGCCAAGCTGTTTTCCCAGACATCGGCAACCGATGCGTTCTTTGGTGAAAAGGATTTTCAGCAGCTTCAGATCGTGCGCCGCATGGCCCGCGATCTGGATATTGGCGTCACTGTCCACGGCTGCCCCACCATCCGTGAGATCGATGGGCTGGCAATGTCGTCGCGCAACCTGCTGCTGTCGGACCGCGCCCGCGTTACAGCGCCTGCGCTGCTGGACCAGATGCAGGCACTAGCGGATGCAGCCATAGTAGGTGGCGATTTCGCTGCCGCACAGGCGGCCGCGATCCGCGCGTTGGAACGGTCAGGCTTCACCAGCGTTGACTATCTGGAAATGCGGGCAAATGACGATCTGTCGCTGCTCACCGCCCCCACACGCCCTGCGCGCCTATTCGCCGCTGCATGGCTGGCCGGTGTGCGCCTGATCGACAACATCGCCGTTGACGGCTGAGGGCGCTCCGGCTTTTTGGTGAAAAATACCGCTGTTGGAGGCTTTGCCATCCGAAAAGATGTATCGTGCCCAAAATAACTCACCTTCTGGCGACGGAAAGCATGAACTGCACCGTATTACCCTTGTCGCGACGCTAAACAGCAAACTGAACAGGATACCCCAATGACGCATGTTTCCAAGATTGCCCTGATGGCCTTGATGGCCACGCTTATAATTGTCCCCGCAGCCCACGCCGATCACAAGGGTGGCGCAAAGGGCGGCGTACGGCTGATGCAGATGGACCTTGATGGCGACGGTCAGATCACTCGCGCCGAGGCCGAAAGCGCCGACGAATCCCACTTTGCCAAGGCCGACACCGACGGTAGCGGCACTCTGTCCTTGGCCGAAATGCAAGCCCATGCTCAAGCCAAGGCCGCGGCACAGGCCGCGCAGCATTTTGCCCAGCTTGACGCCAACGGCGATGGACAGGTCGCCCCAGACGAGATGATGCGCCCACATGAAAGCCACGTGGAACACATGTTCGACCGTATGGATACCAACGGTGATGATGTGTTGGACGCGTCCGAACTTGCCGCTGCCAAAGAGCATCACGGCAAAAAGCATGGCAAAAAGCACGGCTACGAGGATTGAGCGTGTTCGGCCCGGCGATGACTCTCGCCGGGCCATCGCCGCTGGCTCGATACGATGAGCTCTTCTCACCTCTCAGATCCTTCTGACCCCTCAGATGATGTCTTGCTTGCCGCCTATGCGGTGGGCGATACTGGCGCTGCCACGCCGCTGGCACAGCGCCGCGCACCACGCGTTCTAGCCGTGGCAGTGCGAATGCTGAACGATCTGGCCGAGGCCGAGGACGTGACGCAGGAGGCGCTGATGCGTCTGTGGCGCATCGCGCCCGATTGGCAGCCGGGGCGCGCGCAGGTTTCCACTTGGCTCTACCGTGTGGCGGCGAATCTATGCCTAGACCGTCTGCGCAGGCGAGCCCGCCTCACGCCGATCGCCGAGGCGAACGATCTGGTAGATCCCGCCCCCGCAGCGGACGAGTTATTGCAGAACGAAGAGCGCCACCGCGCGCTGGGCGCCGCGCTGATGGAATTGCCCGATCGCCAGCGCCTCGCTGTGGTGCTGCGCCATGTCCAGGAGTTGCCCAACCCCGAGATCGCGGACACGATGGAGATCAGCGTAGAGGCGGTCGAAAGCCTAACGGCACGGGGCCGTGTCGCTCTGTCGCGCGCATTGGTAGGTCGCAAAGAGGCACTGGGATATGAATGATGACATGACGCCCAAGGATGCACCGAACGTAGACGCTGCGCCACGCGATTTGAAATCGCTGACGGCCGCGCCCCTGCCGTCAGCGGATCTGATGATGCGGATCATAGAAGATGCCGGCGTGATCCATGATCTGGAGATCGGACGCCGCGCGCCGCCGATACCGTCCGAGTTGCTTATGGCGCGTATCGCGCACGATGCTGCCCGCCAGCAGATCGGCGCTGCGCAGCGCTGGCCGAGGCGGGGCGCATGGGCCGGATTGATCGCGGTGGGGGTTGCGGGGCTTGCTGTTGGACTGGCCGATCCGGGCGGGGCGGCGTCGGGTGTGTGGCCGGGGGGGGGCGCACTCGCAATGAACGCACTGATCCCTGCCTATGATTTTCAGTACCTTGAAGGAGAGTGATCACCTGATGCCCGCATTTTTGACATCCCGCCGACTGCGTCTGGTCTGCTTCGCATCGCTGGCACTGAACCTTGCTCTTATCGGCCTGATTGCGGGTGCGTTTCTCATGCGGCCGGGGGACGGTGCTGGACGCTCGCACGGCGCGCCACTGATCTCGGCTATGCCGGATGATTTGCGCGGCGCGCTGCGCGAGGGCCGGGCCCAGCGCGATCCCGGCGCGCGCCGCGCGCGGTTCGACAGGCTGATGAACGCGCTGCGCGCCGATCCATTCGACCCCGCCGAACTGGTCGCGCTCTTGCAGGATCAACGCGCCATTGGCGCCGCCCGTGCTAAGCGGGTCGAGGTAGATCTGATTTCCGCCCTTGCAAAGATGAGCCGCGCTGAACGTGCGGCCTATGCTGATCGCCTCGCGGCCAATTTGCGCGATCATGGGAGGCGTAAGTGATGCGGCGCTGAACGAGCGGGCGTGGCAGGGAAATTCATATCGGCGGGTTGCTATAGCGTTTCAACCGCATATCTGGGCCTTCTGCCATCACGCCACGCAAGCTTTGAACGCCCGAGGGCATTCTGGAAAACGCCTTTGGCAACGACGAAAACCTGCGGCAGCGTATTTTGTTGCTACAGGTCAGGTCAGTCGATCACTCCACGTCAAATTCCAGTGGCTTAATTTGCTGGAAAAGGCCGGTTTTGTGCAGGGTTTCGATCACTGGGTCCGGCACGCGCGCATCGACATAGAGAAGTGCGATGGCCTCGCCCCCTGCGGCACTGCGACCGAGTGTGAAATTTGCGATGTTAACCCCGCTGCTGCCCATCGCGTTGCCTAGTGCACCGATGATGCCTGGCTCGTCCCGGTTGGTCGTGTAAAGCATGTGATTACCGATTTCAGCGTCGATATTGATGCCCTTGATCTGGATAAAGCGCGGCTTGTCATCCGAGAAGATCGTTCCGCCGATCGAGCGCTCGCGCTTTTCAGTGACCACAGTCAGTTTAATATAGCCCTCAAAGGCGCCCGATTTGTCTTGATGGGTGGTGCTGATCTTGATGCCACGCTCCTTGGCCACGACGGGCGCACTGACCATGTTCACCTCGGGATTCACAGTCTTCATGATGCCCGCGACCGTGGCGGAGGTGAGTGCGGCGAGGTTCATCTGGCTGGCGGCCCCGTCGTAAAGGATGTTGATCGCCTTGATCGGCTCGTCCGTCATCTGGCCGATGAAGGCGCCCAGATGCCCGGCCAGCTTGATCCACGGCCCCATGACCTTTGCCTCTTCGGCTGTGACCGATGGCATGTTCAGCGCGTTCGACACTGCGCCAGTCAGCAGATAGTCTGACATCTGCTCGGCCACTTGGATGGCCACGTTTTCCTGCGCTTCGGTCGTGGCCGCGCCAAGGTGAGGGGTGCAGACGACGTTTGGCAGACCAAATAGTGGGTTTTCAGTGGCCGGCTCATTGGCAAAGACATCGAAAGCAGCGCCAGCGATATGGCCGGATTTCAGCAGGTCGGCGGCGGCTTCCTCGTCCACAAGGCCACCGCGGGCGCAGTTGATGATGCGGACGCCCTTCTTGGTCTTCTCCAGATTTTCGCGGCTGAGGATGTTCTTGGTCTGGTCGGTCAGCGGTACGTGCAGCGTGATGAAATCGGCGCGTGCCAGGAGCTCCTCCAGCTCGACCTTTTCGACGCCCATCTTGTCGGCCTTGCCCTCGCTGAGAAACGGATCGTAGGCGATAACCTTCATTTTCAGGCCACGCGCACGGTCGCAAACAATTCCGCCGATATTGCCCGCGCCGATGACGCCTAAAGTCTTGGCCGTCAGCTCTGTCCCCATGAAACGGGACTTTTCCCATTTACCGGCATGGGTGGAGGCGCTTGCCTCTGGGATCTGGCGGGCGACAGCGAACATCATCGCGATGGCGTGCTCTGCCGTTGTGATCATGTTGCCAAAGGGGGTGTTCATCACGATCACGCCCTTTTTGCTGGCCGCGACCTTGTCGATATTATCAGTGCCGATGCCGGCGCGCGCGATCACTTTCAGCTTGTGCGCGTTCGCAAGGATTTTTTCGGTGACCTTGGTGGCCGAGCGAATGGCAAGGCCGTCATAATCGCCAATTATTTCGGCGAGTCGCTCCTTGTCTTCGCCCAGATTGGGCTGGAAGTCCACATTGATGCCGCGATCGCGAAATACCTGCACAGCGGTTTCAGATAGCTGGTCGGATACGAGTACTTTGGGAGCCATTTTCAGCGTCCTTCGTTTGAATATGGGAAGGGAGGGGCGGGCCTTTGGCCCGCCGAAATCATGACGCCTGCGCGGCCAATTCGGTGTGATATGCCCAGTCGATCCACGGCATCAAAGCCTGAACGTCTGACGTTTCGACCGTGCCGCCGCACCAGATGCGCAGGCCTGGAGGGGCGTCGCGATAGGCGCCGATGTCATAGGCGACACCTTCGGCCTCCAGCCGCTTGGCGATTGCCTTTGCGAAGGCTGCGCCATCCGTGATATTCGGGTTGGCAAAGCGCAGGCAGACCGACGTGTTTGAGCGCGTGGCCTTGACTTTTGCCAGATTTTCGATCCAGTCGTTCTCGTCGCAGAATCCGTCGATGATGCCTGCATTGGCATCCGCCCGGTCCATCAGGCCGGACAGGCCGCCGACGGATTGTGCCCAGTCCAATGCCAGCAAGTAATCCTCAACGGCCAGCATCGACGGGGTGTTGATCGTCTCGCCCTTGAAGATACCCTCAATCAGCTTGCCACCCTTGGTGAGGCGGAAAATCTTGGGCAGGGGCCAAGGCGGCGTATAGCTTTCCAGCCGTTCGACCGCGCGGGGCGATAGCACGATCATCCCATGCGCTGCTTCGCCGCCCAGCACTTTTTGCCAACTGAAGGTCGTCACATCCAGTTTGTCCCACGGCAGATCCTGCGCGAAGGCGGCGGAGGTGGCGTCGCAGATGGTCAGTCCTTTGCGAGAATCCTTGATCCAGTCACCATGCGGCACGCGCACACCCGAGGTCGTGCCGTTCCAGGTGAAAACCACGTCATTATCGGTGTCGATATCGTTCAGATCAACGATGTCGCCATAATCCGCAGTCTTGATCTCGGCGTCAAGTTTCAGCTGTTTTACCGCGTCGGTGACCCAGCCTGCGCCGAATGATTCCCACGCGACCATCTCAACCTTGCGCTGGCCCAGCATTGTCCACATCGCCATCTCGACCGCGCCGGTGTCAGAGGCGGGCACGATGCCGATGCGGTAATCGTCGGGTATGTCCAGGACGGCGCGCGTGCCATCAATCGCAGCTAGCAGACGTTCTTTGCCCACAGCTGCACGATGGCTGCGGCCCAAGGGGGCGCCAGACAGCTTTTCAAGTGCAAATGCGGGGGGTTTGGCGCAGGGGCCGGATGAGAAGCGCGGGTTTTTCGGCCGCGCGGCCGGATGTTCAATAACCATTTATGCTATCCTTCCAGATAAGCGCCCCTCGTTGGGGAGGGGTGTCCCATCGCAATAGCTAGGACGCTGCCTGCCCTTTCGCAAGCGGATAAATGGCGCTATAACGGCGCTTCGCGAATTTTTTGCGACGCATTCGAGTTATGTCCGGAGTAAACGCCATGTTTGTCGCCACTCTCATCGCCGCCCAGGGCGGGTTACAGCCTAGCCTGACGGAAAACCTGCGCAACGCGTGGGGCGGCGGCGATATTCAGTGGCTCAGCCCCGATGAGGCGGCAGAATTTTCACTGGCTGCGTTGCCGGGCAATCTATGGGCTGTCTGGGCTGACCTTCAGGCATTGCAGGTTGATCTGGCGCTGCAGCCCGAAGATGGGCGCCGCAAGGCGATGCTTATCGCCGATATGGACAGCACGATGATCGCGCAGGAATGCATCGATGAGCTGGCCGAGGTGGCCGGCGTTGGCGCAGAGGTGCGCGGGATCACTGCCCGCGCTATGAACGGTGAGCTGGATTTTGAGGGCGCCCTGCTAGAGCGTATGGCGCTGCTCAGGGGGCTGCCAGAGGCTGTGATTGCACAAGTTCTGGCGACGCGCATCACACATGCGCCGGGCGCCGCGGCGCTGGTGGCGACGATGCGATCTAATGGCGCTTATACGGCGTTGGTGTCGGGCGGGTTTACTGCGTTTACTGGTCCTGTTGCCTCAGCGCTCGGCTTTGATGAGGATCGCGCAAACGTGCTTGTTCTGAAGAATGGCGCGCTGACCGGCGATGTCACGTGGCCTATTCTGGGCCGTCAGGCCAAGATTGACGCGCTGGAGGAGATCACCGCGCGGCTGGGCCTGACTGCAGCGGACGTGATGGCAGTTGGCGACGGAGCCAACGATCTGGGGATGCTGGGTCGTGCTGACGCCGGTGTCGCGTTGCACGCCAAACCAAGCGTCGCAGCCCAGTGCGATCTGCGCATTAACTATGGCGACCTGACCGCATTGCTGTATTTGCAGGGCTATGCACGGTCCGAATTTGTGCAGGCCTGACGGGCGCTGCCGAACCCGCTATGATCCAAATGGCGTACCAAAAGGTGCCGTGCGATCTGGTGTTGGCGCACGCCCCGCGTTCGCCTGCTTGTGTCCCTGAGATCACCTGATCCAACAAATGACTGCCCATGGCCAGCACTCACCTATTCATTTGTTACGGTGCGACCGCACCGGGCGCGACCGAGGAGGGCAAGTCGAAACTGCCGGCGGGGGCGGTCTGATCTGGCCTCCAGCTAACTGGTCGTACGTGCGGAGAGCATGGACGCCGCCTGCGATTTGGCCAAGGGGGGCTCCATCGCATCCGATGGGACGTTGCAGCATTGAGGTGGCGGGAATTATGCAGACGTAGGGCGGGCAGGTCTTGTGCGTGCGGGTGGCGACATCATCCTGACATCGCCGCGCGCGCATCGCCGATCATCAGCGCGCTGCGCGCGGCCTCGCGGCCCTTCTGCACGAAATGCGCCTTGAAGATCTCGACATGGTGCGGGGTTTCCTGAAAGTGGTGTGGCGTCAGCGAGACTGACAGCACCGGCACGCCCGTGTCCATCCCTGCGCGCATCAGCCCGTCGACGACGGCTTGGGCGACGAAATCGTGGCGGTAGATGCCACCATCAACGACCAGTGCGGCACAGATGATCGCGGCATAACGCCCGGTCTGTGCCAGATCGCGTGCCATCAGCGGCATTTCGAACGCGCCCGGCACGTCAAAGACATCGATCTGCTGCAGCGGGATTTCCTCGGCAAAGCCGTCCAGCGCGCGGGTGGTGATATCGGTGTGCCAGTTCGCCTTGATAAAGGCGTAGCGGGGGTGGGTCATTAACGGCTCCTTTCCTAATCCTCACGCTGCACTCGGGGGGACAAACGGAAAGGGGGCGGCAGGGCAGGGCCCGGCCAGCATCCTTTGCGCTCTCTTTCATCCGGACTGTGACCGTCGGCTCTGGAATTGCACCAGATCTGCTGGACCCAAGGAGTTTTCGGAAACCCCGAGGCGCTCGCGGGCTTGGGCCATGTGGCCCTTTACCGCCGGTGGGGAATTTCGCCCCGCCCTGAGAACAAGATGAGGTTGGCCGAGAATTGAGAGGAGAGCAATGGTGATTTTTTTGGGTGGCCCTCGGGGTGTAGGGTGCTGGGCAAGGCCCCGGCTCAGGGCCGGGCGTTGTTGTCTGACGATACAGCGTCACTTCGCCCGTCCTGCGTTGTTAGCTCAGCAGTCCCGCCGCAGGCCTGATCATCCCCGTCTCGATCCCGCGCCAGTTCTTAACAGGCTTGTTCAGGAACATCCGCGCCGATGGATGATCCGCATCCAGTACGCCCAGTCGCACCAGCAGCGCGGCGATGGTGCATTCAGCGCCCCGCGTGCCGCCATCCGCGATCTTCAGCGCAACTCCAATTTCGCGCCCCGGTATGATTGCGATAAAAAATCCTTCGGCACCGGTCTTTAGCGCGACTGGCTCTTTGCAGGCGCGCATCAACAGGGTGCAGGCGCGCCCTTCACCGGCCACCAGATCAGGGTGTGCTATCATCGCATCGCGCAAACGTGCGGCGCTGTTGGCCCGCAGGTTGCCCCCCTCTCGCGCGCCAGCGTAGAACGCCATCGCGCGGGCCATGCCATGCAAGCTGGTCAGGAAATTCGGTGCCGAGCAGCCGTCAATGCCGTAGCCGGGGCTCGCCTCGCCCGTCACCTCCTCGAATGCGGCGAGGCAGGCACGCTGCACGGGATGATCCAACTCGACATAGTCTGGCCCCGCGTGCAGATGCTGTGACAGTGTCAGAAATCCGGCATGTTTGCCGGAGCAGTTGTTGTGCAGCTGGCACGGTGCTTCATCGGCGCGGATCAGGGCGTGCGCGGCTTCCTTGTCGTCGGGCATGTGGCTACCGCAACGAAAATCGGCCTCGCCCAGCCCCAGATTAGCGATCCATTTTGCGACTCGCTCGCTATGGATTGCCGCGCCGTTATGCGAGGCGCAGGCCAGCGCTAGTTGCTCGCTCCCCAACCCGGCGGCATCGGCTGCGCCACTTTCTAGCAAGGGTAGGGCCTGTAACATCTTGGATGAGGAGCGCGGATAGACCTGCACTTCGGGATCGCCCCACGCTTCGACGATTTGCCCGCCCGGCCCGCAGATAACAGCATGGCCGAGATGCACGCTTTCTGCGATCGGGCCGCGCCAGATTTCGGTTAGTAGAACGGGGTGGGGGGCTGGGTTGGTCATAGGCCTGGCTCCTTTGGCAGGGGATGTGCGGGTTTCCGCCAATTCAATCTTTCGTTTCTGGCGCGTTTTAGGCTAGTGTTGCAATGTCGAGAAGAACCACGCGATTGCCAAGCGGAAATCCCTGCAAAAAAGGGTACGGCTGGCGACCGCGACTGAATTGAGGCTCAAGGACAGCTTGGAGGCTGCACAAGAATGGCATCACACGTGACGCGCGGCGCACTAGGCGCAGCAATGAAAACACCGGACGCAGCAATGAAAATACTGGGCGCAGCACTAAGACCACTGGGCGCAGCAGTTGTCTCATTGACGATGATCGGGTCCGGCGCGGCCCTCGCACAGGACGCAAGCACCAATCAGGTCGCCGCCAAGACCGCGTGGAGTGTTTTCACCGAGCAGACCCCACGCGAATGCTGGACGGTGTCGGCCCCGACCGAAACGGTCAACACCAAGGGTGGCAATGTCGTGGCCGTGCGCCGGGGCGAAATCCTGTTTATGACGTTTTTCCGCCCTGACGCGGGTGTGCGCGGACAGGTGGCCTTCACAGGGGGCTATCCATTTGCCGACGGCTCGACCGTCGGGTTGCAGGTTGGTACTGATACGTTCGATTTGTATACCGAGAAAGAATGGGCTTGGCCCGCCAGCTCCGACGACGACGCAAAGATCATCACAGCGCTCAAGCGCGGATCCGATGCGGTGCTGACGGCGCGGTCCTCTCGCGGAACGCAGACCAAGGATACATTCTCACTGATTGGCTATACGGCCGCGATGGACGAGGCGCAGAAGCGCTGCCAGTGAGATAAATCGCTTACAGTGATTGTGGAGCGGTTCAGCTGGATCGCTCCTTTTCTTTAATCCAGGCGCCCTCTGCGTCTGGCTTGTGCGTGATAGACCCCTTTGGCATTGCGCCGCGAATCCTATATGAGGCCGTATCCGACACTTGAGAGGCCCGATCCTATGACCCAGACCGCCCCGATCACCCAAGACGTCATGACCATTCCGCGCAAGGTGCAGGAGGGCAAGCCGAACCTGATCGGCCTGACACGGGACGCGCTGCGCCAGACCTTGATTGAAAGCGGCACACCCGAGAAACAGGCCAAGATGCGGGCAGGTCAGATCTGGCAGTGGATCTATCAATGGGGCATCCGTGATTTTGCGCAGATGACTAACCTCGCCAAGGACTACCGCCTTGAGTTGGAAGATAAATTCATGCTAGGCATTCCTGAGGTGGTCAGCCGCCAGCTCAGCACGGATGGCACGCGCAAGTACCTTGTCCGCATCAATGGCGGCCACGAGGTCGAGGTTGTCTACATCCCTGAGGAAGGGCGCGGCACGCTCTGCATCTCAAGCCAGGTCGGCTGCACGCTGACATGCTCTTTTTGTCATACTGGCACGCAAAAGCTGGTGCGTAACCTGACGGCTGGCGAGATCGTCGGACAGATCATGCTCGCCCGCGACGATCTGGGGGAATGGCCCGAAAAGGGCGCGCCCAAAGACGAGACCCGCCTTCTGAGCAATATCGTGCTGATGGGTATGGGCGAGCCGCTCTATAATTTCGAGAATGTGCGCGACGCGATGAAGATCGCGATGGACCCCGAAGGCATCCAGCTCAGCCGCCGCCGGATCACCCTGTCGACCTCCGGCGTCGTGCCAGAAATCCACCGTACTGCGGCCGAGATCGGCTGTATGCTGGCCGTCAGTTTTCACGCCACGACGGACGCGGTGCGCGACGGCCTCGTGCCGATCAATAAGAAGTGGAACATCGAGGCGCTGCTGGACGCGCTGCGCGCCTATCCCAAGGTCAGTAATTCCGAGCGGATCACATTCGAATATGTCATGCTGGACGGCATCAACGACAGCGACGACGACGCGCACCGTCTGGTCCAGCTGATTGAGGGCATTCCGGCTAAGATTAACCTGATCCCGTTTAACGAATGGCCCGGTGCACCATACAAGCGCAGTTCGGGCAATCGCATTCACGCCTTCGCCGACATCATCTACAAGGCCGGTTACGCCAGCCCTATCCGCAAGCCGCGCGGCGAGGATATCATGGCCGCCTGCGGGCAGCTGAAATCCGCAACCGAACGCGCTCGCAAGCCCAGGCGCGAGGTCGAAGTGGAGGCAGGCCAAAGCTGATCCGCGCCTAACCCGTCCGATTTAGGCTGTAATCGCGCTGCGGTCCCGCCATTCTTAGCTGCCATGGCCATTTGTACCAGACTTTAACGCCCCCGAGGTGTCCAATGGGGCAGGTGCAGGAGGTGCGACATGGTCTATTTTCACAAAGATCCCACGATCGAGGCGAATGTGTTGGATCTGGTGATGGCCGAACGCCGCCGTGCTGCCAATACCACCGAGTGGCACGATGCGTTGGTCGGCCATGGCTATGCGGTGCGCCGCACGGGCGCAGGCACCGTTATCACCACGTTGCCCCACGGGGTCGAGGTGTGCCGCCTGCCGTCCAGCCCGGCCTTTGATACGGCGATCTGACTGGGCGTGCGGCCCTGATCCCTGCGTGCGGCTGATCCATGCGCGACGTTCTGATATTCACCCGTTTCAATGCACCGCTACGCAGGACCTGCTGGGCGGTTTCTTGCATTTTACGCAAAATCACCGCGTCACGGCCCCAATCCATTCCGATTGTTGCCGCAATGCCGAGTTATCCATGTCCCACAAATTAATTGTCACAAGGCATGAAACAATGAGCAATGATATTAACGACATCCTGACCCTCATCGCCCGCGAGCGCCGTTTGGCTGTGTCGGACCGCGAATGGCAGCATCGCCTGCGTGGCTATGGATATGCGATCCGCGATACGGATGAAGGCCGCATGGTCACCTCGCTGGTGCGAGGCGCGCCGCTTTGCGCGATCCCTGCGCATGTGGCGGCCTGATCAGCAGTCGGCTTGCTCGGCGTCCCATTCGTCGATGATCCGCGCCGCGTCTGCGGCGGTTTCAACGAAACGGAACAGTTTCAGATCTTCGTCGCTGATGGTGCCTGCATCCGCTAGCGCCTCCCAGTTGATGATACTGCGCCAGAATTTCTCGCCGAAGAGGAGAAAGGGCATGCGTTTCATCCGGTCCGTCTGGATCAGCGTCAGCGCCTCGAAGGTCTCGTCCAGCGTACCAAAGCCGCCGGGAAAGACGCAGATCGCCCGTGCCCGCATTAGAAAATGCATCTTGCGGATCGCGAAATAGTGGAAGTTAAAGCACATCCCAGGCGTGACATATTCGTTTGGCGCCTGTTCGTGTGGCAGCACGATATTGAGGCCAATCGATGCGCCGCCCGCATCTGCGGCACCTCTATTTCCGGCCTCCATGACGCCGGGCCCACCGCCTGTGGCGATGACGTAGTCGCAGCCATAGGCGGCCATCGATTTTTCTGTCATCAGCCGCGCAAACTCGCGCGCCTCATCATAGTATTTCGACAGATCCGCCAGCGTTTTTGTGCGCGCTGTGTCCTTATTCGACGGCTCGGGAATACGCGCGCCACCAAACAGGACCACGGTGCTACGAATCCCACGCTCGTTCAGGATCAACTCGGGCTTGAGCAGCTCAAGTTGCAGGCGGACGGGGCGCAGCTCATCACGCAGCATGAAATCGGGATCGCTGAAGGCCAATTGGTAGGCCGGTGCGCGGGTCTGCGGTGTATCTGGCACCTGTTCGGCTGTGCTGCGGTCTAGGCTTGCATCGCGGAACTGGCTGGTGCGGTCTTCGGTCATCTAGATCATCCTTGGGGCTAGAATCTGTGTTGTTTCCAGCATTATCGTCTCGCCGTGCGCTTGACCAGCGCAGGGCGGCTATCGGCGGAATTTGGATATTTAGACCAAGAAAAAAACGGTGATGTGCTACGGCGCTCCAGCATTTTTTCTTGGTCTAAATATCCAAATTCCGTCTGCGACCACGGGCGCACCGCGAATGCAGGCAGGCCGTTCTACCCTCGCTCTCCAGCTTGCTGCATTGCGCGCGCGCGCATGCCTGCCTATACGCTACCCTGAAGAAAAACCCCGTGTTCAGGAGTGCCGTAATGTCCAACGCTCAGCTAGAGATCTCAATCGAGGCCGCCTGGGAGGCGCGCGACACCATAACTCCGGCCACGGGGGGCGAGACGCGCGAGGCGATCGAGGCGACGCTCGAGGCGCTGGACGGTGGTCATTTGCGCGTGGCCGAGCCGCGTGAGGATGGTGCGTGGCATGTTAATCAGTGGGCTAAGAAAGCCGTATTGCTGGGCTTTCGGATCAAGGATATGGAAGCGCAGCCGGGCGGCCCGCAGGGTGGCGGCTGGTGGGACAAGGTCGACAGCAAGTTCAAGGGCTGGGGCGACGCCGAGTGGACTGGGGCCGGTTTCCGCGCCGTACCGAGCTGCATCGTGCGCAAGAGCGCATATATTGCACCCGGTGTGATCCTGATGCCATCCTTCGTCAACTTGGGCGCCTATGTTGATTCAGGGACGATGGTCGACACATGGGCCACCGTCGGCAGCTGCGCGCAGATTGGCAAGAACGTGCACCTGTCAGGCGGCGTCGGCATCGGCGGCGTGTTGGAGCCGATGCAGGCAGGCCCGACCATTATTGAGGATAATTGCTTTATCGGGGCGCGCTCCGAGGTGGTCGAGGGCTGCATCATCCGCGAGGGCAGCGTGCTTGGCATGGGCGTGTTCATCGGCCAGTCGACCAAAATCGTCGACCGTGAAACGGGGAATGTAACCTACGGAGAGGTGCCCAGCGGGTCAGTCGTCGTTGCGGGCTCTTTGCCGTCCAAGAACGGTGTTAACCTTTATTGCGCGGTGATCGTCAAGCGGGTGGATGCGCAGACGCGGTCCAAAACGTCGATCAACGAGCTGCTGCGCACCTGATGACCGAGATTGACGCAAAACCCAAGAAGGCGCCTAAGCGGCAAGAAGTTTACACCCTTCTGGTTGAGATCGGGCGCAAGGCGGGCGATGGCCTGCCGAAGGGTGCGACCGGCGCCGCCCTCGTGATTTATGCCAGTGGTGTGGACGAGGGCGAGGCCGTGCGCGAGACTGTTGCCATCCTCAAGCAGGCCGACACCGCGCCGCTGGACGTATCAGGCTATGGTACATTGGCCGAGCGGGAGGCTGAGGGGCACGAGATCGGCGATGAGGATCGCGCGCTGATGCAGCGCGCGTTGGACGAGAACGCCGTGATCGTCGCCCAGATGGAGCCGTTTTTTGGAAATGAGGACCGTGGAACCCAACTGGATGCGCGGCTGGACCCGCGCGGCGGCGAAGACTGAGCCTACCTCAAGCGGCGCGTTTCATCGCCAGCGTGCGCGCCTCGAACGGCTTTAGGACGGGCCAGATCGGGCGCGCGTGTTCCGGTAGGCGCGAGGCCTCCAGACCGCCCAGCACCGACGCGGCCAGCGCATCGCGGTCGCGGCGCAGGCGCCCTATATAGAGGCTCTCGACCGGGCATCCGGCAGCAACGATGGCCTGATGATCGGGCAGCAGCAGGTGGTGATACGTCACCAGGTCGGGCCCGACGCCATGATGCGCAGATGCTCCGTTGACCAGATGGCGCGCGGGTACCAGCGCCGCCTCGGTGCCGAACATGTATTCCACCTCGCTGCCGCCGAGGACCAGCCGCTGGTGCGGCGCGATCACGATGTCGCGCGTCAGGCCGAAGAAGGGTGCGCGTAGCCGCACAGGCCGCAGGGAGCCATGCGCCGGCACCGTCTGGCGCACCGCGCGCAGCACCGGCACAGCGTCGCCAGCCGAGGTCAGCACCAGATCGCCGCGCTTTAGCTGTGCCACGGGCACTTCGCCGCGCGGGGTGGCGATGGGCACGCTGCCGGTCAGGCCTGGCATCGGGCCGATTGGCTCAATCTCGTCCGAGACGGCGATGAAACCGACATCAGCGTCCATCACCCGGTGCGCGGGAAAGCGGGTGAGCATCCTCAGATCCTCCAGTGCCATCGCGGGCGTATTTGGAACAGAGACGCGGCTGATATGCCCACTGGACAGATGCATGAGTGATAACAGGCCGCGGCTCTCGTCGGCGTCCCACACATATCGCACACTTACCTGATCAGCCCGTCCGTCCAGATCATGCGTCAACGATGCGTGGCGCACGTCGCCGCCCATCGCATCGATCAGCACAATCCCACCGGAGGGCAGGATTTGAATGGTCAATGTACTGTCGGTTGGCTGCGCACGCTGAAACCCTAGCAGCGTCTGGGGGCAGCCCTCGGGCGACAAATACGTGTCGATCAGCAGAGTGCCGCGCCGGGCCATTCCGGTCAGGGGCTGCGCTTGCGGTGTGCGCCCCTGAACCAGCCCGGCCGGGTCGAACCGCCCGCCTGCGTGATCTGCATATCCAATCCAGCCCATCTCAGGCCGCCCGTGCGCCGGACATCAGCAGTTGCGCCTCATACCGTTTCAGTGTGCGCCGCGCCGACGGACTGTAGCCGCGGCCGGTTTTGGGGCAAAGCTCAGGGAAAATTGCGCAGATTTCATCCATGACTTCGGCTTCGAAGCTGGAGGTGGTTTGCGGGCCAGGAAGGAAGCTCTCGGTTTGGAGGCCCTCGGAATAGATCACCTGATGGCGGTCGAACAGTAGATGCACATATTCCACCTCGCCGCCCTCGCCGCCCTCGCCGCCCTCGACGCGGCGCACGGTGCGGTCGTTGACCAGATCGCGCGCGGCCACCAGCACCTCGCCCTCGCCGAACAGAAGCTCGGCCAGCGAATCGCGGATCAGCACGCGGTGCAGCGGCGACAGGGCCAGCTTGCGATGCCGGCCGAAAGTGTCGGCGGCGATGTGGATCGGCGCGAATTCGCCCGCTGCCGCGATCCGGCGACGCCCGATCCAGCGCAGCGGCTGCGCGCCCTCGTCGCGGGTTATCACCAGATCGCCTGGCTCCAGCGTCTCGACCGCGCGGTTGCCGCCCGGCGTGCGGATCATCGTGCCCGCGACGAAGCAGGGCACGCTGTCGACCAGAACGAAGCCGGTGTCATTGGTCCCGGCGGGATTCTCGGCGGTGTAGGTGAAGGCGAATTCTTCGGTATCGCCGTCGCCGGTCAGCCCCAGCGTCCCGTCCGCGTTCAACTGCACCATCTGGCCGCTGTTCAGCGTGACGGTATCGCCCACGCTGACCGCCTGGCCGTTGATATGCGTGATCGTCAGGCTGCCGCCCGCCCCATTCGTATCATTGGCCAGAACATCCACGTTCTTGGTCCCGTTCGGGTCCAGCTTGGTCACGTCGTCGATGGCCAGAACGCTGCCCTGCACGCTGCCGCCGCCGATGATGAGCGTGCTGTCGTAATTGTCGTCGGTGACGTCCGCGATCCCGATCCGGATCGAGTTTGTCTCACCGGCGTTCACCGCGAACTTCAGCGTCAGATTGACGGTGAAACCGTCCATTTCGGTGTTGTATTGATCGCTGGTGTTGTCGACAAACAGGTTCGCGTTGGACCCTGCGTTGATGTTGTTGGGGTCGACGTCGCCGTCGCCGACGCTCAGCTGCACCTGCTGGCCATTGACCCAGACGCCGACGAAGTCCTGAAACGCGCCGACGGCGTATTCTGGATACTCGTCCGACGAAAAGACAACCTGCATGGTCAGCATATTGCCGTCCGGCGTGAAATCCACATCGATGAAGGACGCATCGTAGGTGTTCGCGTCGGCTGCTGTGTTGAAATCGGCGTCGTTGTTCGGCCCGCTGGAACTGGTCGTCTGAGAGCCACTGGTGTTCGACCCGCCGTTCGATGACTGAGTGCTGCCAGTGAAACCGCGCAGATCCCCGGTCGAGAACATGACGCCGGTATCGCCGGGCAGGACGCCGGGCGATATAGTGTCGCCGTTGCTGTAGATGCCCGAGCTGTCGCGATCGCCGGTATAGGACGCGCTTTCGACCGTCACACCGGGGCCGAACATCTCCTGCGCCATCTGCATGGCCGAGGCGTTCCTGTTGATGGGCAGTTCCGTGCCTGAGACCATTGCCGCGCCTTCCCGAATAGGTGGAGGCACGGCGGCGCATCCCGGCCTCCCCGGGGCGATCACCCCGCGGCCGACAGTGAACCGCATGGAGGCGATCCGCTTGGATAGGGGGCCTTTGCGGCCCTTCGCTGTTACCCTGCCTCGGGTTTCGTCTTTTTATTGACTTAAACATACCAAGGTTTCGCCGCGCTGTTAACTCTTATCCGCGTGGCCCGCGTATTATTTGCAAAGGTGCGGCATCCACGCTAGCCAGTCTGATGTTGCCGACAATTACCTAATGAGGGGCCATGACGCACACACCCACCGATCCCGCCGACCTGACCGCAGCGCTGATCCGCTGCCCCAGTGTCACCCCCAGTGAGGGTGGCGCGCTGGCGCTGCTGGAGGCGCTACTGTCGAAGGCAGGCTTTGATTGCTGGCGCGTCGACCGCGCGGGAATCTCTAATTTATATGCGCGTTGGGGCACAAAAGGCGCGGCGCGCAGCTTTGGCTTCAACGGGCATACCGATGTCGTGCCGCTGGGCGACGTGGCCGCATGGACGGTCGACCCCTTCGGTGCTGAGGTTCGAGACGGCATGATGTGGGGCCGTGGTGCTACGGATATGAAGTCAGGCGTCGCGGCATTCGCCGCCGCTGCCGTGGATTTCGTGCAACAGACGCCGCCCGATGGTGCGGTCATTTTGGCTATAACCGGCGATGAAGAGGGCGAAGCATTGGACGGCACTGTCGCGCTGCTGGACTGGATGCAGCAAAACGGCGAGGCGATGAGTGTATGTCTGGTGGGAGAGCCGACCTGCCCGGACGAGATGGGCGAGATGATCAAGATCGGACGGCGCGGGTCGCTGAATGGCTGGCTGACCATCACAGGCGTGCAGGGCCACGCTGCCTATCCGCACCGTGCGTTAAACCCGTTGCCGGTTATGGCGCGGCTGGTGGACCGGCTGAGTAGCCATGTTATGGACAAGGGCACCGATCATTTCGATCCCTCCACGCTGGCCGTGGTGACCATCGATACCGGCAATGACGCGACCAACGTGATCCCGGCTGCTGTCCGCGCGACGGTCAATATCCGGTATAACGACGTCCATACCGGGACCAGCATCGCGGATTGGTTGCAAGGCCAGTTGGACACCATCTGCGCTGAGGCGGGCGTGACCGGCACGCTATCGATCAAGAATTCTGGCGAGAGTTTTATCACGCCCCCTGGTGATTTTTCGGATCTTATAGTCGCCGCGGTTAAGGCTGAGACGGGGCGCACCCCGGTCCTCAGCACCTCTGGTGGGACGTCCGACGCGCGCTTTGTCAAGGATCACTGTCCGGTGGTGGAGTGCGGCCTTGTCGGCAAGACGATGCACCAAGTGGACGAGCGGGTGAGCGTCGCCCAGATCCACGAATTGAAGGCGATCTACACCCGCATCCTGCGCGATTATTTCGCCTGATCCATGCGCGGCACATTGGTCATCATGCTGAAAGAGCCGAGGCCGGGCCGCGTAAAAACGCGGCTGGGGCAGGGCATTGGCATGGTGGCGGCTGCATGGTGGTTTCGCCACCAGACCGCACGCTTGCTGCGCGAGATGGATGATCCGCACTGGCAGGTCATTCTGGCTGTCGCGCCCGATGCTGAGGGCCTGCGCAGCCGCGTCTGGCCCGCGCATCTGCCGCGCATCGCCCAAGGCTCAGGCAATCTGGGGCATCGCATGGCGCGTCTCATGCGCGGCCTGCCTACCGGCCCGGTTTGCATCATCGGCGGCGATATCCCCGGCGTGCGCAAACGTCACGTCGCCCGCGCGTTTAAGGCGTTGGGCGGGCATGATGCCGTCTTTGGGCCTGCACCTGACGGCGGTTATTGGCTAGTAGGGCTGAAGCGGACCCGTGCTATTCCCGCGGGCTTTCTTCAGGGCGTGCGCTGGTCCAGTGATGCCGCGCTTGCAGGCAGCATGGCGACTTTGCCTGATGCCAGTATCGCATTGGTCGATACGCTGCGCGACGTCGATACGATTGCCGACCTTTCGCCGCACCATGCGCCTGTGCGATAGCGGTTCCAGCCGCGCCGCGCCCGTGCTAGTCCCGCAGCCATGAACCAGATGCCCACCAAAGCCGAGATCCTCCAATGGATCATAGATAACCCCACTCTGGGCGCCAAGCGCGAGATTGCCAAAGCGTTCGGCATCAAGGGTGCCGCGCGTATCGACCTCAAGCGCATCCTCAAGGAGCTGGAGGAAGAGGGCCATCTGGAAAAGCGGAAGAAGACCTACCGTGATCCCGACCGCCTGCCACCTGTCAGTGTGCTGCAAGTCATGGGCACCACCTCCGATGGCGACCAAATGGCCAAGCCGCTAGAATGGCATGGCGAGGGAGTCGAGCCTGCCGTGCTGTTGATCCCGCGCGCGTCCGATCCCGCACTTGGCGAGGGAGAGCGTATTCTGGCCAAGCTGCAACTGGTCACAGGCGAGGCGCATCATTACGAGGCGCGTTTGATCCGGCGCATCGGGACGAACCCGCTGAAAGTGCTGGGTATCTTTCGCAAAGGCTCGGACGGGGGGCGCATCCTGCCCATCGACAAGGGGCAGGGTAAGGAATGGCAGGTCGAGGCAAACGCGGCCGGGGGCGCGCAAGATGGCGAGCTGGTGGAAGCCGAGCAAGCCGGTCCCAAGGGCCGCATGGGTCTGCCGCGCGCGCGCATCATCGCGCGCCTTGGCGATCCATCGGCGCCGCGTGCCGTGTCGCTGATCGCGATCCACCAGCATGGTATCCCTGACGAGTTCCCCGACGCCGTGATCGCCAGCGCCGACGAGATGAAGCCTGCGGGCCTCGCGGGGCGCGAGGATCTGCGCGATTTGCCGCTGGTTACCATCGACCCCGCCGACGCGCGCGACCATGATGATGCATGTTATGTTCATGCCGATGATGACCCTAAAAACAAGGGTGGCCATGTTCTATGGGTCGCTATCGCCGATGTGGCGCATTACGTCACACCCGGCTCTGCGCTAGACGAAGAGGCGCGCTTGCGCGGCAACTCCAGCTACTTTCCCGACCGCGTCGTGCCGATGTTGCCGGATCGCCTTTCGGGTGACCTGTGCTCGCTTCATGAAGGCGTGCCGCGTGCCTGTGTTGCTGTGCGGATGCGGATAAATGAGTTTGGCGAAAAAATTGGCCAGACGTTCCACCGGGGCATCATGCGCTCGGGTGCGTCACTGACCTATCAGGAAGTGCAGTCGGCGATGGACGGCACGCCCAGCGAGCGCTGTGCGGAGATGATGGATGATGTGATCCGCCCACTCTATGACGCCTACGATGCACTGAAAATTGCGCGAAATAATCGTCAGCCGCTGGATCTGGACCTGCCTGAACGCAAGGTCGCGCTCAGCGATGAGGGCACGGTCCTGAGCGTGAATTTCACTGACCGGCTGGACGCGCACAAGCTGATCGAAGAGTTCATGGTGCTGGCCAATGTCGCCGCCGCCGAGACGCTGGCGGCCAAGAAAGTTCCACTGCTTTACCGCGTTCATGAGGAGCCGCCGGTAGAGAAGCTGGACACGTTGCGCGACGTGGCCGAGGCGGCAGGGCTGGTTCTGGCTAAGGGGCAGGTACTGAAAACCGCGCATATCAATGCGCTGCTGCGCGGCGCGGCGGGCACCGATCATGCCGAGCAGATCAACATGAGCACACTGCGTGCGATGACGCAGGCCTATTATTCGCCTAATAACTTCAGTCATTTCGGTCTTGCCTTGCAATCCTACGCACATTTCACGTCCCCCATCCGGCGCTATGCCGATCTGGTCGTGCACCGCGGGCTGATCACTGCGCATGGCTGGGGCGATGACGGTCTGGCACCTGGCGAGGAAGACCGGCTGGAGGGGACTGCCAAGCACATCTCTGACACCGAGCGACGCAGCATGATGGCCGAGCGGGACACGAATGACCGCTATCTGGCGGCGTTCCTCTCAGAACGCGTCGGAGAGGAATTTACCGGGCGCATTAGCGGCATCGCCGGGTTCGGCGCCTTCGTGAAGTTGGACGAGACGGGCGCAGACGGGCTGATCCCGATGCGTAATCTAGGGAGTGAGTATTTCCACTTCGACGCGAATAGCGCGACACTCATGGGATCGGATTCGGGCTGTATCATTTCACTGGGACAGCGCGTGACGGTAAAGCTATCCGAGGCCGCGCCGGTGACGGGCGGCATCGCGCTGGAACTGATAAGCGTCGAAGGCAATGACATGCCGCAGGGGCGCAGGGGCGCACCGGGTCATTCACGGGGCAAACCGCCCAAGCGCAAAATGGGCGCGGCCAAGAAGAAGACGGCAAAGACCAAGAAAAAGGTTGAGCGGACGCGGCGGGGCTAGGTGTCAGGCAGGCCCTGTCACGCGGTTCACGTGGCCCATCTTGCGCTCTGGCTTTACCTCGGCCTTGCCGTATAGATGCAGTGCGCAGGCACCATCGCGCGCCAGATCCGGCACGCGGTCCATATCATCGCCGATCAGGTTCTCCATCACCACGTTGGAGTGGCGTTTGCCATCCCCCAAGGGCCAGCCTGCGACGGCGCGAATATGCTGTTCGAACTGGTCGACGGTGCAGCCATTTTGTGTCCAATGGCCAGAATTATGTACGCGGGGGGCGATCTCGTTCACGATCAGGCCATCTGAGGTGACGAACAGCTCGACGCCCATGACACCGACATACTCCAGCTTGTTCAGGATTTGCGCGGCCAAGAGCACCGCGTCGCTGCGCTGGCCGGGTGACAGGCGGGCGGGGATGGTCGTCGTGCGCAAAATGCCAGCCTCATGTACGTTTTCGCCAGGATCATAGGCCGACACATCGCCCGTCGCGTTGCGCGCGGCAATGACCGACACCTCGTGACTGAAGTCGACAAAGCCCTCGTAGATCGATGGCGCGCCACCCATACCCGTCAAGGCGTCTTGGGCCTCATTAGGGTCCGAAATACGCGCCTGCCCCTTGCCGTCATAGCCGAAGCGGCGGGTTTTTAGGATCGCGGGTAAGCCAATTTCGGTTATCGCCTGTGTGATGTCAACACCGTCGTCGATGGCAGCGAACGGCGCAGTTTTCAGGCCCAGCTCGTTCAGAAACGCCTTTTCCACCAGCCGGTCCTGACTGACACGCAGCGCCGCGCGATTGGGGTGGACAGGGCGCAATCCCTCCAAGATATCCAGCGCTGAGGTCGGAATATTCTCAAACTCATAGGTGATGACGTCGCAGGCGTCCGCGAATATACGCAGCGCGCCCTCATCCTCATAGGGTGCGGCGATATGCCGGTCTGCGACATGGGAGGCCGGGCAGCCCGCGCCCGGCTCGAAAATGCAGGTCTTGAAGCCAAGGCGCGCGGCTGCAACCGACAACATGCGGCCCAGTTGGCCGCCGCCGAGAATGCCGATGGTCGCGCCAGTTCTGAGCGGTTCAGTCATTGCTCGGCTCCTCCGGGATCGAGGCGGACAGGGCGGCGCGCCATGCGTCTAGCCGCTGGGCGAGCGCCGGATCGCCATTGGCCAGGATTGCGGCGGCCATCAAGCCCGCATTGGCGGCGCCCGCCGCGCCGATGGCCATCGTGGCGACCGGGTAGCCACGGGGCATCTGGACGATGGAATAGAGGCTGTCGACGCCCGACAGCGCCTTGGTCTGGACAGGAACGCCGATCACGGGAACGCGCGTTTTGGACGCCATCATCCCCGGCAGATGCGCTGCGCCGCCCGCGCCTGCGATGATCGCCTTGAGGCCGCGTCCGACGGCCTCGCTGCCATAGGACCAAAGCCGGTCGGGCGTGCGGTGGGCCGACACGATGCGCGTCTCAAAAGGCACGCCAAGCGCGTCCAGAATGTCTGCGGCTTCTTTCATCGTGGGCCAGTCAGACTGACTGCCCATAATGATTCCGACCTCTACTTGCGGCATTGTGCGCCCCTTACTGATTCAGGCGCAAACCATAGGCGGACACGTGCGGGGCGTCCACCGCTCTGGCAGTGCAAACATGCGGCCTCAGGCGATGATATCCGGTAGGAGGCGATCCTCGATATAGGCAACTCGATCCTTGAGGCGCAGTTTTTGCTGTTTTAGCCGCTTGACGGTCAGCGGATCGCGCGCCGTGCGCTCCTCCAGCGCGTGAATGGCGGCGTCCAGATCGCCATGCTCGCGGCGAAACTGCTCCAGCTCGACGCGCAGCACGTCGTCAGATTTCATGGAAAACTCGCTGTAGGCGTTCATCGGGGCTTGATTCCTATTGCTGAGATAGCCCCTGATAATAAGCGCAAATCCAGCATCCGCATAGCCCTTGCACCGTTTAGGATGAACCCCCATATCAAAATAGACGCTTCGCCGCCTAAGATCTGGGACGGTGCGTTGACCAGTCGCTTGACACAAGGACGTGGCGCATGACGAAAATGACGCTGGGGGCGCACCCCTACATGCTGGGCTTCGACCAGCTGGAAAGGCTGCTGGAGCGCAGCGCGAAATCCGGAAATGAGGGGTATCCTCCCTTCAATATCGAACAGACCTCGGACAATTCGTACCGCATCACGCTGGCTGTCGCAGGCTTTGGCGAGGATGACCTGTCGGTTACGGTCGAGGATCGCCAACTGGTGATCCGCGGCCGCCAGAGCGCCGACTTGGGCGAGCGGATATTTTTGCACCGCGGCATTGCCGCACGGCAATTCCAGCGCAGTTTCGTCCTTGCAGACGGGGTCGAGGTGGGTGCGGCGATCATGGAAAACGGATTGCTGCATATCGACCTTACCCGCGCACAGCCGGAAACGGTTGTCCAAACGATCCAGATCAACAAACGTGGCCAATAACAGAAAGGCACGATAAAGATGGATAGCGAATTTGAATTTCCGCACGAGGCTGGCCACCGCATCGCCTATGTCCGCCCTGTCGCGGTCGAAGACCTGCCCGAGGACGTGCAGAGCCAAGTGGGCGAATTGACAACACTCTATGCCGTGCATGATGAGGAAGGCGCGCGCCTCGCGCTGGTTAGTGACCGTAATATGGCATTTGTTCTGGCGCGCCAGCACGATCTGGACCCCGTGACGGTACATTGATCGTGCTGCTGCGTATGGCAGCGGGCCGGGATTTTGAGTATTTTTGCCATGATGAATACGGGCGCGCGCAGGGGCATCTTGCCGGTGCGCGCGCTGGCACTTAAACGGGACGTCGCGTCGACGAGAGCCAGCGAAGTTCACGGAGCTAAATCCATGTCCCAGCCTGCGCCCAAAGTGGCGATTTTGCCCCACGAGATGAAGCTTGGCCTTCGCCCCGGTGCGATCCCGCTGGCCAATCTGATCTGGCCATTGGGCAGGCCAGATGGTGTAGATGGATGCACATTAGGCGATCTAGAGGCGCGCGATCATTTAATCGTGTTCCCGCGTAAATCGCTGCATTGGCGCCCAAGCTTTGGAACGCGCGCGCGCGTGTCAGTGATGGTGCTGGAGCCTGAGGCGATCCACGGCGCGCATCTGCGGGCTTTGCGGAGGTCGCATAAGCGGTTTTATAAAGTACTGAGCCATAATTCTGCACTGCTGAGTGCGATCCCAAATGGGGAATTCTTTCCGTTCGGCAGCACTTGGGTGACTGAGTGGCGGGATCTGGACACGCAAAAAACGCGGATGATATCGCTGATCGCGTCGAACAAACGCTCGCAGGAGGGGCATCTGCTGCGCCACCGGATCGTGGAATGGGCAGGTAGCGCCGAGGTGGACATGGACGTGATGGGGCGCGGCTACAAGCCATTTGCGGCCAAATCGGATGGGCTGGCGCCCTACCGCTATTCGGTGGTGGTGGAGAACGTGCGCGAGCGGAATTATTTTACCGAGAAGCTGGTGGATGCCGTGCTGTGCCGAACCGTCCCGATCTATTGGGGCTGCCCGAATATTGGTGATTTTCTGGATACGTCAGCGATGATCGTGTGCGAAACTGCGGCGGAAGTGCAGGCGGCTATCCTCGCTGCGAGCACCGAGGATTACGAGGCACGCGTGGGTGCGCTGGAGGCGATGCAAGGCGCGGCGGCGGAGTATGGCGATCTCTATGGCCGGGCGGTGCGGGCGGTGCTGGGGGCGTAGACGCGGCTGGGATATGACGCGTTGTTCGCGCCGGGGTTTTGTGCAGATACTGCTTGGCCGTCTCGCTTGTCTGGCTGAATATCAGCGTCGAGTGTTGATTTGCAAAACGACGATTAAAATTTGACCATCATCCTGACAGGATAATCATCGCAAATGGACCAGTTCGCCAACAATGAGAGTTTCTGGGCACTTCTCGTACCGGAGCTTTCTGTGCGAAACCTTGAACAAAGCTTAAGGTTCTATCGAGATACGCTTGGTTTTGCGGAAAAGATAACGCGCCCCGAAGATGGGTTCTCGTATCTCGAGATGGGACAGGTTCAAATCATGCTTGAACAAATTCCCGAAGATCCTGAAGACATGTGGCAAACAGCGCCTTTAGAAGCTCCGCTTGGCCGAGGCATCAACTTCCAGATTGAAGTGCAAAATGTTCGCCTCTTGCACGATAGAACGGTCAGGGCGGGGTATGAAATATTTGAAGCGATCGATACTGCCTGGTACCGTGAAGGCGACCACGAAAATGGGCAAGAACAGTTTCTGGTACAGGATCCAGACGGGTATTTGCTACGCTTTATGCAGCATCTTGGAAAGCGGCCGGTCCAGCTGCTTTGAGATATGCGCATACGCGCAAGGCCCGCCAAGTCCGTATAGCCGGTGTTCCGAAATATCAAAACTGTGGCTAAAATCCGTAGCATTGCGAGCTCGTTTTAGCCCACCTCGTCCGTGTGCCGCAGACCTGCCATAGCGCTTGCGCCAAGGGCCGCTGCATCACGCGCGGCCCTTGCTGCCATCACCCCTTTATCAGCCCCATCTGCTCCAGCTTGAGGATCACCTGGTGCGCGCAGTTGTCGACGTCGACGGCTTCTGTCTCGACGCTCAGCTCGGGGGTCTCGGGGATGTCGTAGGGGTCTGAGATGCCGGTGAATTCCTTGATCTTGCCCGCGCGGGCCAGTTTATACAGGCCCTTGCGGTCGCGGCGCTCGCATTCCTCCAGCGAGGTGGCGACATGGATTTCGACGAAGGCGCCGAACTCCTCGACATCCTCGCGCACGGCGCGGCGGGTGGTGGCGTAGGGCGCGATCGGCGCGCAGATGGCGATGCCGCCGTTCTTGGTAATCTCGCTTGCGACGTATCCGATGCGGCGGATGTTGAGGTCGCGGTGCTCTTTGCTAAACCCCAGCTCGGACGACAGGTTCTTGCGCACGATATCACCGTCAAGCAGCGTCACGGGACGGCCGCCCATCTCCATCAGTTTGACCATCAAAGCGTTGGCGATGGTGGATTTACCCGACCCGGAATAGCCGGTGAAGAACACCGTGAAGCCTTGGCGTGCGCGTGCGGGCCGCGTGCGGCGCAGCTCGGTC
>Ga0307981_1000726_pt1 | contig 32068 bp, 20 predicted proteins | sample OrgLakmetagen987_FD_201849 | JGI IMG/M metagenome (GOLD analysis project Ga0307981, IMG submission 201849) | Saline water microbial communities from Organic Lake, Antarctica - #987 | ecosystem: Environmental > Aquatic > Non-marine Saline and Alkaline > Saline | place: Antarctica: Organic Lake... | reverse complement strand
TAATGGTAATGGTAATGGTAATGGTAATGGTAATGGTAATGGTAATGGCAATGGTAATGGCAATGGCAATGGTATATGGCAATGGCATATGGCAAATGGCAATGGCAATGGCAATGGCAATGGCAATAGCAATAGCATCAAATTTTCAAGCGCTTTCATTGGCTTAGAAAATTTACGACGGCAATAAGTTCGTTCGAATAAGTGCACCAATAAGTGCGGGTTGCTTGGGGTTGTCAATTAAAGCAAATTTTCAAGCGCTTTCATTGGCTTAGAAAATTTACGACGGCAATAAGTGCGCTCGAATAAGTGCGGCAATAAGTTTCCATTTTCAAAATTGACAACCCCTATTATCGTTCACAAAAGCATCATCCTCCACCATCATCTTCCTCAACAACAATCACAAAGCACATGAAAAAACAGATGAAGGACAGTAGTACCATAGAGAGTGATCGGTGGAAAGGTGAGTTCCAAATTTCGACATGACGCATAATTTTCACTTTTTCACACACTAATTTGCTTTTTATTTTACTGATAGCTAGAGCAATTCGTTCAACTTGACCATACACAATTACGAAGTAATCTCTTATTTCAGGTTTTGTACTGTCGTCGTTGAACTCCTCATTTTAGTACTGTCGTCGTTGAACTCCTCATTTTTAGGTTCTTCATCAATCTTGATTTCTTCCATCTGTGACGATTTCAAGTATCCAGCCATGATTCCATTCTCGTCAAAATCAATAAGGGGACCATTTCTTTCAAGGAACTGTACAATCACAAAGACAGCAAGTCCAACAAGTGGCGCGGAGAGGGAGTCAACTCCAGTGAAATCGCTGAAACGAGTTTGGCCACACTCATCAGCAGTGTTATCCCATTTGTCTGCCTCAGGGACATCAAAAAAGGCAGGGAAGGCAGTGGTCGCTGCGCTTCCGTAATCAAGGAACTCGTCACCACCAAAGGGAGCTAGGAGAAATCCATCCTTAGGAAGAGCGAATTCTAGAATGACGCGGACGAGGACGCCACTGATAATTGCTAGAAACGCGGCGAGGGGGCTAGGTTTTTTAGTGTAGAAACATCCAAAGAGTGGCACGACTACCGATGCAAGGACAATATCGAAGGCAACAATAAGTAGGTAACCCGTGGCTCCGGCAGAGTGGCTTGACCTGTAAAATACTGCCACAAGGGCAGAAATGACAGTCAATGGAACGGACGCAAGACGTGCAACAGTCAACAGATTCTTATCATTGATGATATTATCACCAAATTTGGGGAAGAACGCTCCTACATTCCTTACAATGTTGTGGCTAAATACAGTGCCCATGGCCAAAATTGCTCCATCACAGGTTGACATTGATGCAGCAACAATCCCAACGAGACACCATGCTCCTAAGAACGCAGGCGCCTCATGAGTGAGAAGCTTGACGAATGCTATGGAGTCAGGAGCCCAGGCGGCACAGGTGGGAAGACCAAGGGCGACGGAGCATGTCTATACAAATTAAGATTTTGTAAATGTGAGATGACTTGATGAACAAGAGTTTTTCAAAAGGATAAAACACAGATTTCTCATGACTCACATCAGTAACAAATTCAGCTCTTGCTGAGTCTGGACCATAGTAAACCCTAGTAATTGCTCCTAAATAAGCAAATGGAATACCAACAGCAAATGTCAAACATCCTGCTAGCAAGCAGCCAATGGTCGCAATCTTGGGTGTTCTACTTGCCATGCATCGAGCCTGGAAATCCAAAGCAGCGATATTGCCGAATCCGAGGACGAAGATTGTCGCCCAATCCCAAACGATTGCATTTGGGAAAGGGGCGAGAGCGAGAGCATCGAACATCTGATTAGAAAAGCGAGGCAAATCTCCAAATGGATAAGCTCCATTATCAAGAACACAATCAGCAGAATCAACTCCGTTGGGACAATGAAGGGCTTCGTTGTAACAACATGCAGAAGGATCCTCGCTACATGCCACTCCGCTATACAAGTCACAGGTGTCCTGGTCTGGGTATGAGTATAGCGGGAACCCGATGGATGGTGGGGCAGCACTCTGAAAGTTACGAATCATATAAAAGACAAATGAGACACACCCAATCCATCCAACACCTGCTTGAAGGACATCGGTGTATGCTACAGAGAAAAGCCCTCCTGCAATGGTGTATAGCAACACGAGAGCGGCTGATAACTGCAAACGAAGCGAAGTTAGAGAACGAATCTGTGAGAAAATATTCATGCGAATATAAACAATACTCCTCGATATGAATCTCTGATACTCACCCAGATTGCAGCCGCCTGAGAAATTCCCAAAACGTAGGATATGATAGTTCCCATTCCTACAAGATTACCAGCAAGAAGGCAGAGAAAGGAGATGATAGTACAGATGGATGCCATGAGCTCAACAAGCTTTCCATAACGCTTTGCAAAAACATCAGGAAGGGTTAAAGCGTTATCTCTATTAATCTTGGCAGCCAAGAACAGGCCGTTCAGAATGAGAGATAGCCCAAGACCAAAAGGCAAGACAGCTCCATCATAAAAATGATACTTGTATGAGAGATCAACATTTCCCAAGATAGCATTCGAATCAAGTGACTGAGATGCCAAAGTGGCAGTGATCGCCCATAAGGGCAAAGAACGACCTGCAACGAAGTAGTTCTCACTCTTGCCCTTGATAAAGAAGACAGTGGCAAATCCAACTGCTACAAATAGCGCGATGGCGCACATTACAGCGATTCCATAGCCTAGAAAGTACACATGGATGTGAGGAAGAGAGTGAGTGACATGGAGTGACTGAGAGATAATATATTCTTAGTTGTGTAATGTCTGTAGTAGCATACAGATGCAGATCTACATCTGGATCAGTTGCTAACTTACCAGAAGATGGTGCATCAACTTCCTCAGGGCATCCAAGTCCACAAATGGTTTCCTGGCAACATGAACCTTCGATGCTGTATGTAGTGCTGGTGTCATCTCCATTGATAATTTGAGCAAATGCAGAGTTCAGACTTTCATCAGCGATACATTGGCCAAGAGTGGACCTGAACTGGCCTAAAGCAATAGCTAATGTTAAAAGCAAAGCCGTCATGTGAATGATTTTTGTGAAGCAGAGCGAGATGTCTTCGATATCTCTTCTGTAATTCTAAGTGTAATTTCAAAAGCAAAGAAGAAATTGTGTAGTGCGAAAGGATCATTTGTCTTTTTAACCCCGGACCACTTTTCCAAAATAAGAATCAACTTCCTAATTTTCTTCGTCATTTTGCAACTGATGTTTAATATTTTTGCTTTGCAACAGAACTTCCGGAGCATTCATTGCATTTGTATCCATTTAGATTTTAGATCCATTTACTAGTACACCTATACGAATTTAGCTATTTGTATTAAATTTGTATGAGATTCTACGCAATTTCTACTACAAATAAATTGAAATTTGAACCAGCTCGTAGAAGCAGATCTATGATCACTTTCACCTATCCCAATCCATAGGTTATGAAAACATGAAACTTCTCACTTTTGAATTTTGAAGACTCTTTCTCTGCCGGAAGCTGCGTTGACACCTGTTGACACCTGCCTTCTGGATCTAGCGTAGCTCTACGTCTAAACCATAGGAGCGCATGTGTGATTGATTACTTGCACATGGAGGTCGTCAGCGGTTGAACAAAGCGTTCAAAGTTCAAAAGATCTCGTTGAACGTTAAAAAAAAATGGGCGCTACTTATACAACAAACGATGACACGACTTCTCATTGGACACCAAATCACCGATTTGGATTTTTACGCATCATCCCAGATTACAGGGAATATGACTATTTACTATTTTCATTTGTAGGTTCAACTTCTGGATATTTCAAGGAACTATTGAATATTAAATCTTTCTGCAATATTTTGACGAAACGCATCTCTCACTTTAGCCAACCAACAAAATAACCAACCAAGATGTTGAAACACGCTACAATCAACGTTTCTCGCAGAGTTGCACGAACATGTGGACAAGTGCGATCTCATCATCCAAGTCCATTTGATCCCATGACTACCAAAGGTTGGAAGGCCGCAGTAAAGGTACGTGATATACTCCTTTACACTAATAGTAGTACTAAGTCAGAAGATACCTGAAAGCAGATTAGTTGATATTAATATGCCAATCTTTATCACTGAAATATTAGGGATATGAGACACAAGTTTAGCATTTAACACGTTTATCATCTCAATTTAGTTTGCTCACACACTTTTTGTCCCATTCTTCCAATCGTAATCTACAACGTTTTACCTACTGAAGGAAGGTACGCTCCCCACCACCAAACATGATGCTGATATCAAGCGTGGTTTGGAAATTGGTCTTCCCGGTGCTTCCTCCATTGACGATAAGAATATTCCCACGTTTAGCCGCGGAGAATTGCCCCATTTCGCAGGAATTAATACCTTCATGAAAGCTCCATTCGTCGAAGATGTCAGAGATGTTGGAGGTAAGCCCGCGTTATCTATTTGATATCATTGATGGTATAGATTCTATCTTGACATACACTCACTTATTATGCATCATGATTTACACCGGATTACTGTGTTACCTTCAGGTTACGATGCAACAGTGATTGGAGTACCATTTGATGGTGGATGCACGTATCGTTCAGGTACGAGATTTGGTCCTCAAGGTATTCGCCGCATCAGTGCTCTTTACACCCCTTACAATTATGAGATGGGTGTCGACCTAAGGGAGCAAATGTCTCTCTGCGACGCAGGAGACGTGTTCACGATACCAGCCAATATCGAGAAGACATTTGATCAAGTAAGTTTTTTGCGTTCATCGTGTAGGTCAATGGTGCATTAATAGATTTACCACTGCGCCACATACATTACTTGTCTGTAAAAGTTGTGACAATTCAATTCTCTGACAAATCAGATAATTCTATGAAATTTCACATCAACAGATCTCCAATGCCGTAGCACATGTCGCATCCACTGGAAGTTTCCCCATCATTCTTGGAGGTGACCATTCTATTGGATTCCCCACTGTTCGTGGTCTTGCTAGTGTCACATCTAAACGCATTGGAATTATTCATGTTGACAGGCATGCTGATATCCAAGAGAAGGATCTTGACGAGAGGATGCATACCACACCTTACTTCCACGCAACCAACTTGCCCAACGTTCGCCCGGAAAATCTCGTTCAGATTGGTATCGGGGGATGGCAAGTTCCCCGAGCTGCTGTCGGTAACATGGTAGATCGTCGAACCAACATCTTCACCATGGATGACATTGAACAGTTGGGCATCGATAAAGTGTCCGAAATGGCTCTCGCGCGAGCATGGGATGGTTGTGATGCAGTGTACATGAGTTATGACATTGACTCAATTGAGGCTGCATTTGTGCCTGGAACTGGATGGCCTGAATGTGGTGGTTTGCTCCCAAGAGAGGCGCTCAAGCTTGTTGGTAATGTTGCAAAGGAAGGCCTTTGTGGAATGGAAGTTGTCGAAGTCAGTCCTCCTTATGACCACGCTGACATCACTTCACTCATGGCAATGCGTATCGTTGTGGATGCTCTTGGCGCAATGGTAGGCCATGGAGTCATGGGTAAGAGCAAACACATCTTCGACTTGCCTTACGTGCCTATCTAAAAATGGAATGGAAATGCATACCCGAATGTTTAGAGACTGGCAATCAACATCATTTACACAAATTCTCTCAACATGCATATGAAAGAGTTGGATTGTTGACATAATAGTACAATGGTGGAGTGTGAGTCAAAATAATTTCTTTAGGTATAATTACTATTATTATGACATGATGTATGTACAAATGTGCATGAAGCAATGATAGTAGCGTGTGAACCCATGTTATATACTTGTCTTATCATATTATGCCTCATTACTAATACATGAGCCATTTTGGCTATTGAAGTATCCTGCAAGATCAGATATTGTGATCAATTGATGCGCATTGCTTATGTGTATAGACTGGTATCTAATGTCCAATATCAGTGTACTCCAATTGTATATTATCTCTGCACTCCAGTATACCAGCAATATAATATGATGTATGCGAAGCCGAGATCTTTTCCTACAAGTACTCCTTGCTTATTTCATGAACCGAATATGAATATTCCACAATGGACCAATATATATAATATATATATTCACATGCTATTGTAAATACAAACAAACAAAGCAGTGTATAAAGTCATGCAAGCATATAATGTATTGATTCATTTGAAAAACCATTTTGCAGCAGCAGAATAATCCATCCATGTTCGTGTTGCCTTCTTGAATGATATATCCTTCATTATTGATATATTTGCTGGCGGAGCAAGAACCGAAGAGAATCTACCCATGGCGAGCAGCCCAGCCGCTGCTGCAAAGTGTGACATCATGCCAGAATATGTGAGATGGTGCCGATCTGTGGCTTTCACTTCATCTGTACTAAAGCAATCGTAAGCCACGTCCCATAATACCCAAACCCCTCTCCATACCAGCACACATGAGGCACTGACACAGTACAATGAGCCAAATCTGGCCAATGAAGTATAACGATGTGGAAGAAGATTAAGTGCGTTCTTCTTTTGTAAATCTTTCTGATATACGTTGGCAACGTATCCTTGAGTGATTGCCATCCCCGAAATTCCCATGCCTAGACTAGCTGCACCAGAGTATAGTGGATTATCTGGAAATATAAAATCATCACACATGTACCACATCCCACGCCAGTAAGATGCGCATAATATTCCGACACCAACCTGAGCAGCAAGTGGTCCGATCCTTATCCCTACCGGTAGAGGGACTGCTGCTACATTTGGTTTTGGTCTTTTTGTCATGTTCGGTGTCATTGTTGGGGGCGAGGGGGGTTTCTTGAGTGCTTTGGGAGCAGGACCCTGTGTTGATGAATTCCTGCTATTCATGACAAAGAAGGATTGCTTCAATCTAGATAATTAATAATGTTACAAGATATCAGATATCATCGTTTTACGATAGTCATGCTGGCTGGCCCGCATTCCGCAATACAGCGCAATATTCATAATTCATGATGCAGAATACCGATAAGGCCTTTCATCAATTATTTGAAAATGCATTCGACCAGGACGAGGAGCCAGGACAGAACTTGAATTTGTTCAGCAGGTGCGATCGCGAGGTGCGAGACATTTTCATAGCGAAGCATTTCGTCAAAATATTGCAGAAAGATTTATAATAGTTCCTTGAAATATCCAGAAGTTGAACCTACAAATTAGTCGAAATGCCTGTAATCTGGGATGATGCGTAAAAATCCAAACCTTGTCCAATGAGATGACAGATGACCACCGTCGTGTCAATTAGATAAGACATTTTGTTAGATTCTGCTTGCTGAACAGAAGGTCTTTAAAACTCCCGGAATTTATCGGCAGAAGTTGTGTTTCGAAATCACGAAGGGGTCAATTTCAATTGTGTAAAAATGAGGTGTACCTCTCTCTAGACTAGAGAGAGGTACATAATATCTAACATATAATAGCTAATATCACTTCAACACTGGCAGCCAGCGCACAAGAAGATCAACATGGCAGAATCTAGTGGTAACGAATTAGTAATAGACTTGATCGCAGGATCTGCTTCTGGAGCCGTTTCGGTATTTTGCTCTCAACCAATAGACACAGTTCTCACCAGGGTCCAAGCTAAATCGAACTTGACCAACACGAGCTCAGTATTCGTCACTAAAAGCCTCGTGAGTAACCATGGTATCCCGTCGTTGTGGCGAGGAAGTGCGGCCATGATCGGTGCCATACCATTCCAGAATGCAATCATGATGGCAGGATATGGATACGGGAAACGATGGTGTGAAAAGTATAGACCTGATGATGTGCTGTTTGGAGTTTTCATAGGTGGATGCACTGCCGGAATTGCCCAATCATTTCTCATGTCCCCAGTGGAGCTCATCAAGATTAATCAGCAAGTTGTAGGGAAAAGTCTATCTTCTGCCACATCCATGGTTGTCTCGGGAGCATTCTCGAGAAAAATTGCTTGGAAGGGTCTCACTGCAACTTTGCTCAGAGATGGATTACCGCATGGGATATGGTTCGCATCCTATGAATGTTCCAAGAATTATTTGGAAAACTTGGACAGTGTCGATCCTTCCAAACATGTTGCACCCGTTTCTCTATCTTCAGGAGCCTTTGCTGCCTTCACAGCTTGGGGGGTTGGATATCCTTTTGATATTATCAAAACTAGGATTCAAGCTACAAAAGGGACCACAGATATGACCGTCACTCAGGCCACAAAGGAAATACTGAAAGAATCTGAGGGAAGGCTCTTTGCTACACTTTACCGTGGGTTCTGGTTGAAGATTGCAAAGGCCGTCCCTGCATCTGCGATTAACTTTTATGTGTACGAAACTATTGCCAAAAAACTTCGTTCCACTAGCTTATAATTAGTGGCTCCTTGGCTGGGATGGTGCATATATGTATAAAGAAGATGCATATTCGTCTCAATGCAATGGTAGATCCTATCAAGTATAGTACATTCGCATGCTAGTAGTAGTTAGAAGCAAGAAGCTAGTATATAAGTACAGCATAACTACATAGTACAGCTATAATCAAGGCACATCAGCAACAATGTTAACTTGTACCCCAAGCAATAATGTTTAGTTGTACGTTGTACCCCAAGAGAATATATATGTAAAATGCACGTACACTACCTAGGACAATTGTCAATAGACAAAGCACAGTCGGAATTACCGTTCTACGTTATTTTGCACTGATACTGGTATCTAGCAATAGCTCATGTCATACGAGTACTCGTAAAAACATCTGCGCCTGTGTGGGTAAAACTGCCATTTTCTGATACCTGCTCCGACGTCAATGAAAACATAGCCTAAAACTGAGAGCTGAGACACATCGAATACCTTATGCTGTGTCAGCGCAATAGCACCGCTAAAACCAACTACTAAAAACCTACCCCCATTACCCATCACAATACCAGCAGCTCTCATTCTGAATGAGCCGACATGCACGATCCTGCTACATTTCAAGATCGCTTCACATTCTCCGAGTAATAACACCGATGCAAACTATAATAATCTCACCCCCCGTGCGTCGTTGTGGTCTGATAACAGCATCCAGTACTATGCCAAAACAGTAGGACATCGTTACATGTCGGAACAATACTCACTACACTCGCAATACACATGCAATCGTGCGTATGCAATACTGTGATAGCGATTTAACGTTAAGGACTCGGCCAAATATTTACAAGTATTATGTACCATAAAAAGAATCTCAATCTGTTGACTCCTCTTGAAGGATCTACTCTATCTACTACTGATTGTAGAGTAGTATCGCACCTAACCCTTTTAGACCGCCTACACATCCTCCTACTACACGCTACACGATACACGGATACACGATACATGATACACGATTACATACGATAGCATAAGATACGATACCTGCACGAAACTATCCAGGCCAGGCTTTCACAATGTCTGTCTGCGTTGGGTGGTCCAAAGCGCGCCAGATCGCTTCTTTTCTGCACCTTTCAATTTCCTGCAATTTCTTTCTTTTTTCTGCTACCAGCTACCAATATATTCGTGAATCTACTATTCAATAATAAGATCGCACATCTTTCAAAACCAATAGTACAATCAAGCACAAGCACTTGTAGGTACCAGATACTATACGAATACAATGAATTCGAAAGAAGACAAGAATTTGAGTGAAATGATTTTGCCCAAGGATGAAAGAGTTGAAATCCTAAAAACAGCTCCCCTGACCTCCAATTCCATAAGTGCCAATCCTCATATTCCCAGTGTCACAGCTTCAGCAGTCCTTGGCGAATCAGAAACAATGCCTGAAGGAACTCCAATTGTCAAGGGACACGATTTCCAAAAAATAAACGAAACCAATCAATCTCCAGATCTTCTCGATGCTCTCATCTCCAGCTATGCTACCATGGGATTCCAAGCATCCAATGTTGGACTTGCCATTGACCAAATCAACGCCATGAGAAATTGGAGGCTTTCAGATGTTCCCTATCAAACATCTGAAGATACTTCACTTCAACCCAGTCAAGTGCGAAACAAAATTAGAGCGCGCATTTTCTTCAGTTATACTTCCAATCAAATCTCATGTGGTCAGCGTGAGATTATTCGGTACCTCGTGCAGAATAAAATGGTCGATGTCATTGTGACTACTGCAGGAGGAATTGAAGAAGATCTCATTAAGTGCTTTGAACCCACATTCATGGGAGACTTCAAACTGGATGGGAAAGAACTTCGCAAAAAGGGCATCAATAGGATCGGTAACTTACTGATCCCCAACAGGAACTATTGCCAATTTGAAGATTGGATGGGACCACTCATTGATAAAATGCATAACGAACAAGATTCAAAGAATATTGAATGGGCACACGAAATTGCCAATGCAAACATAGATGTTAATATGAAACAGGGAAAAGATGTACACCTTCCAGAAAAGTTTGTATGGACACCCTCAAAAATCATCGAGAGGCTGGGAACTGAGATTGATGACGAATCTAGTGTCTTATACTGGGCAGCCAAGAATAAAATCCCTATTTTCTGCCCTGCGCTGACAGATGGGAGTATCGGTGATATGTTATACTTTCATTCTTACAAGAGGAATGGTTTTGTTCTTGATATTAATGAGGATATTCGTAGGATCAATGATTTGGCTGTCAAATGCCATTCCTCTGGTCAAATCATCATCGGAGGCGGCCTTGTCAAACATCATGTTTGCAACGCAAATTTGATGAGAAATGGTGCCAATTATTCTGTGTATATTAATACTGGACAGGAATTTGATGGTAGTGATAGTGGAGCCAGTCCTGATGAGGCCGTGAGCTGGGGCAAAATAAGAATTGATGCAAAGCCTGTCAAGGTGTCAGCCGATGCCACCTTGGTGCTACCACTGATTGTGAGCCAAACGTTCGCAAAAGATGTAGAACGTTGGAAGAAGGATACAGAAGATTGTGTTTGCTGGCTGGATTAAGTGAGCCAATGACATGACTGAAGAATTTAATAGGGACCCTATATTACGATATATGCTGATAAATTGATATCTTACTTCCAAAGTAATCTGCAATCAAAGCTTTTATACTGCTGACTATTTACGTTTTCAAGCCGATGCTGGGAAGATATAATATCCATCGATCCACTTTCTGGCAAGAGAAATAAATACAAGTAGCGGGTGTAACTTTCTGTTCGATAACACAATATATCCAAGGGAGGCGCAATCACTGTGCATAGATTTTTTGTGCAAAAGAGAGATTATAAGTAAAGTACTTCATCTTTTAAATATTTTCATTGACAGCACTCTCTAATGCTTTGTCCATGGTATCATGCTTAAACTCGAATCCACTGTCAAGCAACTTCTTGGGCACAGCCTTTACGCCTCCTAGCAACATTTCTTCTCCCATTTCTCCAAACAATAATTTCACCACGAGCTCAGGAAGTGGGAAGAAGGTGGGTCTCGAGAGGACCTTTCCAAGAGCAGATGTAAAGTCGGCATTTGTTGCTGGAGTTGGGGCGACAAGGTTCACAGGTCCCTTGATCTTTTCATTCTCGATGATGTGTACGATAGATCTAGCTGCGTCGCGAGCTGATATGTAGCTAAAGTATTGTTTTCCAGAGCCAACGATGCCTCCTCCTCCCAAAAAGAATATCGGGTAAAGCTTCTCAAGCGCTCCACCTTTTTTACTCATGATTGGTGCCATTCTCAGATTAACGACTCGATTCATAAGCAGCGCACCTTCTCTGATTGCTGGCAGCGATGCAGCTTCCCATTGCCGTGATACTTCTGCAAGAAATCCTTTGGTATTGGACACATCTGCTGATTCATCCGGGGCATCTTTGTCATTTTCATTTGCCATAAAATCACATCCGTATACTCCAACTCCAGAGGCGACAATGTAGCTAGTGGGCTTGGTACATTCTGCAATGGCAGTTGCTAGAGCCTTGGTTGGTCCAACGCGAGAATTGATAATCATGTCTTTCTTTGCTTTCGACCATGCTTGAACCCCTAGCATTCCGAGGGGGCCTGGAAGCAAGCCAGCTCCAACATTTTCACCAGCGAGATGAACGAGAGTATCAATGGATTGCAATGCCTGCTTGTTGATAGAGTCTGATCCGTTAGCATTAGGATTCCAGTTGAGACTGGTAGGGGTAATGGTGGCATCAGTACCACTAGTATCATCAAGGTCCGTAGCTAATGCTAATGGTAATTCTTCTTCAATGGTATCTGATCTATTGAGCTTGACAATCTTGATCTTTTTACCCTTGATCATACCATCTTGTTTCTTGGATAATTCATCAATGAGAGCATTGCCAAGCATGCCTGAAGCTCCGGTAATTGCAATAGTATAGTATGGCGAATCGTCGGAATTCGAGGAAGGATTCATGGTCGAGAAAGTCTTTTGCAGATTGGATTGAATGCCGTCAAGGAATGAAGAAGTTCCTCTTGTTGCAAGTGCTGATTGAACTGTTAGTGCAGATACAGCTACTGACTTACGAGAGGAAGCTAGAAGTATTGCAAATACCATGATCATATATGTTGTATGTATATGAATCATCGAAGAAGACAGGCGCATTGATGATTGATGATGATGATGATTCTTCACCCTTCGGAGGAACAAAGGAACACAAGATTTAGATGAAGATACATACCAGCAGAAAAGTGGTATCGTAGGTGGTACGAATGACGGGTGACAGGAAGACGTATTAGTTGGATTGGCCGACCTATTCGAATACCGTAAAATCGACAAAACCAAAAACCCCAAACTGTGAGTTCTTCTATTCCTTGGTCATTGGTCATTGGTTGCAGAATAGAAGTAATGTTTTCTGAAGGCAAAACAGGTTCCAATGAAAAGCCCTTGCCGTCAAGCAGGAATAGTCAGAAGGTGCTACAAGTACTTAAATTAACCGCTATATTCTGTCTGTTGCTTTTGGTGCTTTCATCTTCGTCCCAAAGTAGCCTTCGTGGGGCAGAGGTTCATCCCAATGCCCAATGCTCAGATTTAAAAAAATTCATGATTTGCTCCCATCAGCTGCTCGATCCACCGGACAATGAAGTTGTAGGATCTCTGAAAGCAATGACGGCATTTTGGAAGCGTGGGTAAGATATTTATTTCAACCTGAATAGATCCGGGATGAACAATTGACACTCACGACGCATAAATTTTGATTTACTGAGAAAGAGTAAAATGTTTTGACATAGATGCCGTCACAACGAAGGATGGACAGTTGCTAGCATCCCACCCTTCGAGAGTTTCACCTAGAATTGTTGGCCCAAAGGCCAAAGATTTTAATTCTGCAGACTACACCTTGGGAGAGATGAGAGCGCTCGGTGCAGACACGGAAGGTTATCCCCTCCTTAGTGCCGTATTGGAGCATTATGCATCGCTGGTCAACAGTGAAGCAGCCAAAAAGCCGTTCTATGCCAAACATTCGAATTTCCTTCATGGGCCTTTGTTCAATGTGGATCTAAAGGGCCCCAATCTGACCACAAATCATTTGGATGACATTCTCGACCGTTTAAAGGCTTTGGGGATCCAAGATAATGTTGCCATTTGCGCCAACGAATTAAAGGAGGGAGAAATCGGACCTGGTGTTGATATGTTCAAGCATATAGCACCCAACTCTTTCAAAGGAAACGTCGGCCTGGTTCTACGAGATCGTGAAGGAAACGATAGGAGTGTTGACTATGTGCAAGGTGTTGTTCAGAATAACAAAGCCATTCGCTCCTATGTGGCCTCATACAAGTTTCCAAAGGGATTTTTTGCCAAAATTCGAGGCATGCCCATCATTGCATGGACAGTCGACACTGCTGAGGGACTGTCATACTCGATTGATGAAGGTGCAGCAGGGATTGTCACGAACCATCCAATGAAGCTTCTGTCGATTTTGCATGAATGGATAAAGAATAATCAATGTACAAAAGGTCAATAATGTGTTAAAAATTAAATTACAATATGAATACAAATCGAGAGTTCAAAATTGCTGCTTGGGCTTCCTTCTCTGACTTGCATGTCGATTGAATGCTGAAAACAAATATATGTGCATACACACATACGTATTACAGCATCGTCATAACATTGATACCTCTATTAATATATACCCCTAATATAAGATTATTATTAGGACAGTTGAGGAGACACATTCTCTTTCTGACATAGATCCTTCTTCGTTGCTCTTTATATATGTGTTTCCAGTGGATTGATCGCAGCTTAGTGAAAGCCTTTCACAATAGCACATGGTCCAATCTACAGATAAAGAAAGTGTGCTGTAGATTTACATATTTAGCAGTTTTTGTAAAGTAGCATCTTTTGCAATCAACTTAGCAAAATGTGGATCATTCAATATTCCACCAAGATCAGCATTATCGCTGCACATCGTCTTCAGGCTTTCAGTAAAGACTCTCGAACTTTGAAGTTCTTCAGAAATAACTTTGCTCTTCTTTCTGTCCAACGTGCTATTATTGAGGAAGGATCTTTTGTTGGACGCTTTCGGGTGTGCGTCGAATTCAGTCTTGTTATGTACCATGTTTCCATTCGCATCAACTGCAGAGTTTTCTTCAATGCTTGGCAATTCTATGCTATCTCCATCTCCATCTCTAACTAATAGGGGTTCCCCACAAACAGATTCAGCAACATAACAATTATTCACCTTCTTGGTGACCACAGCCTTCGGAGACATGGTATGGTCAAGGTAGAAATCAATTAGAGCTCTGGCGCCACCGATCGGCAAGTAGACACAATAATCCCTTGAAATGTCACTGTGTGTAATGGTCTGCCATTGAAGTCCAACATCCAAACATTCGACAAATTTGTTGGTATTCAATAACGCGCCACAATCATGCTGTACACTAAGTGGGGCACCCTCGATTAAATCACGTAAAAGATCCAAAAATGACGGGTAATTTTGACTGCTGAGAGATGGGAAAATGTCCCACATGGCTTCTTGTAGGTTTGATAGTTCTACATTCGTTCTCCAATTAACAGGAAGTCCATCTTTCTCATTAAAATAACTTTGAACCTCGCTGTCAACAACGAAATTGCTTGCTGCACACAATCCATCATTTGATAGAGAGTACATGTTTTCAACGAGGTAAATTAAAACTTCAAAACAATGTATGACTAGGCGACCGACACAGCCTTCTATCTCCGACCTTTGTAAATGAGATGGTAGTTGGTGAACAGAGTCTAAACCAACACTGAACGAGCAAAGAGTGCGACGGAGAACAGCGCAATACAGCCATCGAAGAGAAAAAAATTCCATCCCAAGGAGTGGGCTATTGCTAGGAGCTTTAAATGTAGAAACAAAGCTAGAGGCCAAATTATTGCATCCATTCAAGAGAATTTGATCGAAGTCACAAGGGTTTGTAACCATATCAAAATGAATAACATGGCTAAGAATCCCATCCAAGTGTTCCTTTGTGACCGTCCCAGGCGCTACCATAATAAGAAGACCATCGCACTCTTGAGATGCTATATTTGTGCTATCATAGAATGAACACACAGTGCGCACTTCATTTAAACCAGCGTGTTGGGAGCGAACACATTCAAGTTGTAATCTATTGTTGATCCACATTCTCATGAAATCTTTGGTATCATCGTGAAGACCTTCTGCAACGACGACAACCCCCATCTTGAACAAAACGATATTCTTGGACATTCCTTCTTGGAGCTTCATCTGAGACATGGTATGGAAAGTTCCAGCAGCTGTCATTAAGTCAAAGAATATTGCATGTAAAGGTAATGGCGACATTGCATCTGTGCCGAGCTGATAAAGCATACTTTTGAAGGAAGGTGCATCTTCTAGCAACAATTGTGTGTCAGTTTGCTGTGGGAGATCAATGTGCTTGCTAACGGAATGAAAGTCAATAGATGAAAACATAAAAGGGTCAAAACACTCAATGCTAGCTTTGGTATCTTCCCTGCGATCCCGGACTGCGGACATTCTTGCACTCCATGCGTTCAGAACTAACAACTTTCTTGCAAGAGCAATCTTCCTTTGCCATTCCAGTTCAATTCGTGTTTCTTCCGCTTCTTTCTCTTCTCGCTTGCGATCTATCTCTTCCTGGTCTCGTTTCTTTATTTCTAGTAGGCGCTGTCGCTCTGCTACTCGTTTCTGATACAGTATTTCTTCAGCTTCGCGCCGAAGCCATTTCTGCCGCTCACTTTCTTCTAGCAGTCGCTTCACTTCGAGATGTCTTTGCCTTTCTTCTTCTTCCTCTTTCTGACGTCTCTTTTCTTCTTCCAACTGCTCAAGCTTTTGACACTCCTCTTTCATTTTTTTAAATCGAGCCACTTCCATGGCGCTTTTATACGCTAGTCTTTCCGCTTCTTGCTTCCTCTGGGATTCCTCTTCATCCAGTTTTTTTTGCAACCGCAACTCGTGGTTCCTTTTCTGAGTTGCTTCCTCCGCAGCCTTCTTTCTTGCAATCTCGTCTTCACGCTCATTTTCTGCGCGAGCCTTCTGTTCCTTCGCTTCTCTTATTTGTTCCATTTTCAATTTCATTTTGAGTTCATTTCTCTTTGCTGCATGCAAAGCTTCTTGACGTTTTATTAGCAGGTGTTCTCTTTGCTTAGCCATTTCTTCCAACCGCTTTGCATTCTCAGGGCAGATGGCCGAATCTAACGAAGCTCCAGCACCACTTACTTCGCCACGGCATATCGCCAGTCTAGTTACACCTCCTAGTTTGGACTCTATAATGCGATTCATTTTCCTCGGCTTCAATGAGAGAATATTGCCCTTCTCTGGGTCTCTTGGTTCTTTGAAACTGGTACTTCTCCAAAAGACGTAATCTTCAAACTCGTCGGGATGCTCCCTAATTTTCATTGATGACACAGTAATGCTGTAGAACTCACATGCAGATTTAGCTTCGGCAAGGTCTTCAAAGCACAAAAGGTGAACTAGGTCATTTAACGGATAGTGATCATAATATCCTTGCCCGGTATCCTTCCGTTTTGTTCCGAATGTTTTCGACATAATCTGGAAGGCTGCTTTTCTCATGGTCTCCACATATTTGAACATCATGCACGCATAGAGATACGGGGTTGACACGGATCGTAGCAGTGCGAAAAATCTTGCGTAATTGTATTCTCTTTTAGCCTAGGAATTGAACGAGTCAAGGGTAAAGATAACGATTTAATATTTCGCAATGAGCATGAGCACCAGCACTAACATAGGCATAATGCAACTCACCTTGTAAACCTGTACTGCTAGTTGGACCGGTTTGGAATTGAATATCTCTGGACGATCCCGAGATAGACGCGCTGCATACTTGAGGACCTCCATCCCGCCGTCATTATTGATGGTTAACAAAATATAGAGGCCCCTCATCTCGGGCTCCGCAGTACCAGAACCGCCTGCCGCATTCCCAATGATTGCATTTGCAGCGTTGGCAGTTGCAGCTGCATTCATCAATGATTCGGCATTGTAGTCCTTGGGACTTTGTCCCATGACAATTGCTGATTGGCAGCCATGTACCTCTTTCCGACCCGTAGACGATACGGATGCAGGGTCCTCCACTGTCGCTCTACCGGCTGCATCATCATAATACAAATTCAATGACTTCATAGTCGCTCCCAGTTCTTGTATATTTTGTTGACTTTGTTTCGTAATAAAGTCATGCAAGTGACTCAACTGGTGTTCACAAAGCGTGTGCCATCTTGCGATCCTCTCATGGCACCTCACAGCAATAGCATTACACTTCCCTCCCGTCCCAACAAAATTCTGCAAAATGAAATCTTTCCTCACCATCCTCGTCCTATCCCAAATAAATTGATAGACGTCTAATGGAGGAGGCACCCCTCCACCGAACCTTGGATCCTCCCCCTGTCGATCTCGTTCCATGACCCATTCTTCAAGGTATCCACAAACCCTTTCCAAGACAATGGGAGGACGGACCAATTCCGGTATGTCTAATTTAAAATCTGCCGCTGATCTCCTGAATCTTTTCACGGCTGTATCCCTCAAAGTCCATCCATGCGGATGAATCTCCTCATGCGGCGTTTCCAACATTTGAATATCACTCTCACCCTCTCTCCTGATCAATTCTTCATCTGGACACATGTGCATGCAAATCCCAATAAGATTCCCATGTTCATCATTTCCAATATCATGCTGATGCTGATGCTGATTCTTATCATTTGATGATTTCGATGGATGATAATCTCTTGCGCGCTGCTGCAGTTCCTTGGGAAGCATGGCCAGTGAATCTCTATTTTGCACCGTTGCAAATCTCTGCGCATTCTTGGCTGCTAGTTGTGCGTTAGCAGCACTATCATATTGATCCAATTCGTTCCCATTGCCATGATTGGAGTTGGGTGGTGGTATTGTTGGAGCGGATGTGTTGGCTGTGGGTTTGTCATGGTGTAATGGCTTGGACTGTCTCTTTTTCTTGGGAATACGATTGCGAAGTGCTTCATTGACGTTCGCATTCGTATGATGATTTGCATTGTCATGCACTACATTGACATCCTCACTCACTGCCAGATCAGTCTTGTGCGACGAAGCAGAAGAATGAAAGGATGCCGCAAGAGGATTGAGCGATGCGGCCTTGGTACCAAATCCAAATGAACCGAATCCAGTAACAGGAGCAGCAGCTGCCTTGGTCGATGCCATCCTGAATCCACCATTGCTTGCAACTCCTCCGCTCCCGCTCCTCCCTTCTACTCCAGCTCCAACTGCCATTGAATTTTTGTTATCCTTGGCTTTCAATTGCTTCTCCACTAATTTCTTCTTCTTTGCTTCAATTGTTGCCTTGAGCTTGGCCAATCTATCTTCACCTTCATTAATGGATATCGATGGTCCATGTCCATGTCCTGCGGTTGCGCTTGCATCATGATGTTTATTGGAATTTGGATTGATCCATTCTTTGTGTGCATTTCCATTTCCATTCGCATTCGTGTTCATATTCGAATTGGTATCAAAATTGGACATGGCTAAATGTTGATCATGTGTAAATGGTGATGCGAATGCTGACGGTGCGGTGTGTATGTTTGCATTGCCATTGCCATTGCCATTTGCATTTCCGTTGGTATTGGACATTCCAAAAGGTAATGTCGTGGTAGATGAGGTTGTGGATGCTCCAAAGGTGGTATTGGAAGGCACGAAGACAGGATCGTTCATGTTATTATTATTGAAAGGTGCGAATGGGTTTGCATGTTGAGTGGCTGTACTGATGGTGTCATTGTTATTGCCATTGCCATTGTTATTGTCACTAATACTAATGCTGTTACCCATATTCATATTCATGCTCGCATTTGCATTTGTATTTGCATTTGCGAATGGTGAGGGTGCCAGAGTATTGGAATTTCCGAATGGAGATGCAATAGATGACTTTGTAGAAGTTGTCCCAAATGCGTGATTATTACCATGATCATTACCACGACCACGACCATGACCATGATTGTTGTTGGATGCATTCGTAAATGAAGATGCGAATGTCCCCCTGTTATTGATATTACCATCAACTGCAAGATTACTTGATGTACCGAAAGCAAAGGGTGCCGCATCATTAGCATGATTATTAGCATGATTATTAGCACCATTCATGGTTGCTTGAGTATTCGAATTCATGGTCATGTTTGCGCCAAAAGTGTTGTTGTTGTAATTACTGGTAATAGCAGTGTTGTCCATCTGAATATTGCTTGATGTTCCAAACGGCGACGCAGCCGGTAATGATTGCTGCTGTTGCTGTTGTTGCTGTCGTTGTTGCTGCTGCTGTTGATTGAACGGAGATGGTTGATTAGGATTCCCGTGTTGACCAAAGCCTCCTTGTTGCTGTTGCTGCTGCTGCTGCTGCTGCTGCTGATTGGGAACTCCACCATTTCCGAATCCGCCGCCATTCGAATGTCCAAACATTCTTCAATTTATGGAAACTTAAATTATTGTGGATTAAGTAGTAGCAACTTATCAATCAATTGAATAATTAGTAGCACTACTGTACTACTTACTGTCCAGTGAGATTGATGATTCAGTGATAGATTCAATGATCGAGTGTTTTGTAATTTGTAAGTAGTATTACGGTGGTGGTGTTTATGCTTGTTTATGGTAAAATATTGTACCAAGTATATAATCGTAATCCAACCAAACTATCCCTATCTAGCTAGTAGATAGCGATTAGGGTAAACCCCCAACGGAATCTACGCGGGCTTTTTATTGACTCCTCGCTCAAAAAGTTTTTTATTGACTCCTTCCTCGCTCGCCGATCACATAGTTCATACCATAGTCCAGAGTCCGTGAAAGCATCATCATATTGCATCGGAATCATCATCAAACCCTCTCATCTTGTTTTGCAGTAGGTACTATGAGGTCTTTCATGAAGGTCTTGGTTGGGCTATTATGTATAATCTATCTACACCAAGTTACACTTATTTGGGGATATTTCGAAATAGAGAATTCGTCACATCACCCTTCGACTGTTGACGATCTACATGCACAAATGAAAGTTGAAAATGATGCCAATGCTGCTGCTGCCAATAATGATGAGGATTTGTCTGAAGGCGAGCAGGAGGATGGCGTATTTCTCTTAAGTAGCGTCCAAAACACTGGAAGAGTGAATGACAACGATGTATTACCTACTACTGCTGCTTCTCACAGTCCATTTCAGGGTGCAAAGATTCGCACGTTTGATGAACAGAAAAGGGACACGAATTTATTCGATGGCCAGGGAATGGTGAATGCTGAAAATTTTCCCATTGTTCCATATTTTGAAAAGAAATGTTCTAAATGGGGCGTATTAACGACCATCTTTGACCCTACTCTGGCCATCAAACGAGTCGCAGACTTGCCTTCGTGGTGTGTAGTGGTTGTTGCTGATACCAAAACTCCTACAGATTACATGCAAAAGTTGGGTGATCTCCATGATATCCATATCCAAAATGCAACGAATCATCATCATACAACAAAAAATGATGATGGCAATGTAGATGTCAACGGTAGGAATTCTTCAAATATTGATAACGTTTATTTTTTCTCTGTCGACAAACAAAAAGAGTGGGAGAATGTAGATGGGCCCATTGGTGCCTTTGCAAGACAAATGCCCTGGAATCACTTTTGCAGAAAAAACCTTGGTTATCTCTTTGCCATCCTACACGGAGCAGATTATATTTTTGATTTTGATGACGATAACTATATTAAATTAGATACGTCGTCCTCACCTCCATCTCCAATGAATATACTCCCCAAGGAATTTGGTCAAGGCGGAATAGAATTAACTAATGTTACAGTGGTCATCCAAGGTCCAACAGTTTTCAATCACCATCCTCTCATGAAACCCTCTACCAACAAAAACGAAAGTACCTGGGCCAGAGGGTTGCCCTTGGAGAATATCCTAGACAAGACAACACAAGGTAAAGCAGCATTTCAAAAGGATATGCCACCAAAATTCAAAACACCAAATGACGAGATTGTAGTTCTGCAATATATGGTTGATGGCAACCCAGATATTGACGCTATCCACCGTTTGTCAAAGGACTTGCCAATTACGTTTTACTCTGGGAATGATGCAAACCCAGTCTTGGTCCCTATGCATTCCTATGCGCCATACAATGCTCAAGCGACAGTGCACATGAAGAAAGCCTTGTGGGCTACGCTTTTACCAGCAACAGTGCCGGGGCGAGTTTCAGATATTTGGAGATCATACTTTGCGCAATGTATTTTCATGGATGCTGGCCTGAGATTGGCGTTTGCTCCTCCTAAAGTTTACCAGGAGCGCAACGAGCACGATCTGCTCGGAGATTTCATTGCAGAAGATGATTTATACAAGAAAAGTGGTAGACTGATCGAGTTTCTTTCCACATGGGATAGTGACCATGATTCGATCCCTCAAAGGATGATACAGCTTTGGATTGATTTGTACGAGCGAGGATACATCGAGATTGAAGATGTTACAGCTGTTCAAACATGGTTGGCAGCTCTAACTCAAATTGGATATGAATTCCCTCCTCTGAAACGTAGATTCCGCAATGTTGCAGTGATGGGTCAATTCAATTATGCCGATTCTGTGAATCTGTACGATGAGATTGTTTTCTGGGCTCAAAAGCACCGCGAATACTTTGACACTGTGATCGCTGCAGGTCCATTTTCAGATGAGCAAATACAAACTCTTGAGCAGTACTCGATCAAGGCAATTGCGAGTACCCCACCAGTGGGACGCAGAGTAGATGGGTTATATGCACCCGTGGAGAATCTCATGAATGCTCTTCTTTTGTATAGGAACTCATCTAAAGTCGAGGGCATACTTTATGCACATGACGATACAGTATTGAATGTCACAGAGCTTTCGCAAGGGCAGTATCCATTTCCTTCTAAGGTAATAATTGGAAACACTAAAAAGATTGACTCGCACAGGATGTCATATACTGATGTGAGGAATGCCAAGGATAAACAACAGGCCAACGAGGTCTCGTATCGAATCTATCCCAATGGAACCTTTTCAGATTTGAATAAAACTGTATTTGGAGACATAAATACTTTGTGGGACAAAGTTCCCAACTTTTTTGACAGATGGGGTATGGTTAAACAGCCCTACTGTGCAGGATCAGCTGGTAGCGGTATAGGGAACATGGCTCTGGCCAAGGACACAGACAGTGCAAAATATCGAGAAGAAGATGGATCTATCATATTTCCATCTTATACGCAAGCTGATTTCCTATTCGTCCCCACCAAGTACAGTGACGAATTTGCAGAGGCTGCAAGATTGCACTTGAAACACAATGTGTATCTAGAATGTGCGCTGCCTCAAATAGTTGACATGATTCGACAACAAACAAACGCCTTGCCAGTGCACGTGGTGAAATTGTGTACGAGCTTCCATGGAGTGCGAGGTTTAGAATTTATGGCATCTAGTAAATGTCATAACAAAGGTAGCATTGGAGTTGTTCATCCGCTGAAACTCAGCAAGGTTGGATATGACGCCTTCGAACGAGAGATGGATTCATTCCAGTTTGGTTTGAGATGAATATCGGTTGTTATTCCTTTAGTTGGTATCTAGAGCATATTATTAAGAATTAAGACTTCCCATGATACTAATTCCTATCTAATCATTAGTTATTACCATTTAGTTTTGATTCGTTGAGGTTTAGAATGTACTCGTTAGATTTTAGAGTGCTTTGGTTTTGTTTTGTAATTTCCACACATAATAAATCTTTAGTATATAACTAAGATTAGAAACGGGTATAAAGGGCTAGATAACCTTCTAAGCACTGATTCTAGTAGATCTGCTCTAGATAGAGCTTAATAGATGTAGTTTTGATGGGTCAATTCAATTATGCCGATTCTGTGAATCTGTACGATGAGATTGTTTTCTGGGCTCAAAAGCACCGCGAATACTTTGACACTGTGATCGCTGCAGGTCCATTTTCAGATGAGCAAATACAAACTCTTGGGCAGTACTCGATCAAAGCAATTGCGAGTACCCCACCAGTGGGACGCAGAGTAGATGGGTTATATGCACCCGTGGAGAATCTCATGAATGCTCTTCTTTTGTATAGGAACTCATCTAAAGTCGAGGGCATACTTTACGCACATGACGATACAGTATTGAATGTCACAGAGCTTTCGCAAGGGCAGTATCCATTTCCTTCTAAGGCAATAATTGGAAACACTAAAAAGATTGACTCGCACAGGATGTCATATACTGATGTGAGGAATGCCAAGGATAAACAACAGGCCAACGAGGTCTCGTATCGAATATTTCCCAATGGAACCTTCTCAGATTTGAATAAAACCGTATTTGGAGACATAAATACTTTGTGGGACAAAGTTCCCAACTTTTTTGACAGATGGGGTATGGTTAAACAGCCCTACTGTGCAGGATCAGCTGGTAGCGGTATAGGGAACATGGCTATGGCTAAGGACATTGACAGTGCAAAATATCGAGAAGAAGATGGATCTATCATATTTCCATCTTATACGCAAGCTGATTTCCTATTCGTCCCCACCAAGTACAGTGACGAACTTGCAGAGGCTGCAAGATTACACTTGAAACACGAGGTGTGGTTAGAATGTGCGCTGCCTCAAATAGTTGACATGATTCGACAACAAACAAACGCCTTGCCAGTTCACGTGGTGAAATTGTGTACGAGCTTCCATGGAGTGCGAGGTTTAGAGTTTATGGCATCTAGGAAATGTCGTAACAAAGGTAGCATTGGAGTTGTTCATCCGCTGAAACTCGGCAAGGTTGGATATGACGCCTTCGAACGAGTGATGGATTCATTCCAGTTCGGTTTGAGATGAATATTGCCGCAGTATTTGTTCCTTTAGTTGGTATCTAGCATATTATTAAGAATTAAGACTTCCCATGATACTAATTCCTATCTAATTATTAGCTATTGCCATTTGGTTTTGATTCGTTGAGGTTTAGAATGTACTCGTTAGATTTTAGAGTGTTTTGGTTTTCATGTTGGGAATAACCCAATGCAAGTAATACATAGAAATGGAGACTTTTCTCTTGACTGGAACGTATCGCCAACATAAAGAACTGCATACCTACATATATACTATAAACAGTATTTCCCTAATCTTACAACACATAATACATAATCCACAAGTGAAAACCACTATTGCCAGCATACACAAGAATGAAATGACTACTATTTTTCATCAGAAGGGAGACATTGATCTGATTGTAAAGTACTGGCAACTGAGATAATCTTAGTAAATCCTTGATGATGATGATTCTTCTTCTCCTTCTTCTGCATAACATTCCATATTCCATACTATTGCATTATTTAATGAGCAACAAAAAATATAACTTCAATGGACGTTCGATGACGGTTTGATAATGACAACCTTCTTCTCTACTCTTTCTTTCTTCTTTCTTCATGTACATGCTAGCATGCTATTATACATGGGCAATAACTAGTATCGTAGCAGTGTTGAAAGAGGTTGAAAGCCACACTCACTCCAACATTCATTGGATCTCGTATCTTGTTACGAGTTACGAGTTACGAGTTACGAAGTACTTATCATGTATCATGATGATGGATGATGGGTACGAACATATAATGTTATATGAGGTTGTATGATACATACATTTACATGATAAATGATGCATGATACATCCAGTACAATACATTACATTACACCACACTACAACAGTACTGATCATGGTATTTAGATCAATGCATTCCATAATATCAATAATCATGATGCTGATGCTGATTCTGATGCTAATGCTACAATTCAACTATTCGAATGCAGTACTCGCATTCACATTCACATTTACTGATAGTATTGATAGAATCCATTGTTGTCGGATTAGGCCAGCATCTCATTGCAATTCAATCATGAAGATCAAGAGCTGTCCACGATACAATAGAAGATTCAACAGGAACCTACTCTGCATGAAGAATAGCATCAATGTTGATGATGATGATGATGGTGTTGATGGTGTTGATGATGATGATATTGTTACTCTTGATGTTATTGTTGATGGTGATGCAAAGGATTTGAATGTTATTGATCCTATTAATGATGACACTAATGAAAATGATGATGGTAATGATATGCCAAAGTCGACGCCACTCAAGCTCCTTTCGAATCTTTTACCATTCATCAATGACAATGCAAGCACAATCAAAAATTTCACGGATGAATCATCACCATTCCTTGCTACCAACCAACCAGACAAATCGAATACAACTACAACTTCAACTGCAACTGCAATCCGCAATCAGAACAAGACTTATTCAATGGCAATGCGATCCAATTCAATGTCGAAATCAAAAGCCAAGCCCCAAGCTAATACAAAGTCCAAGTTACGAGGACCCATTCTAGAATGTAGAATTGCTGCCACTGCTGATGGTAAAATATTATCTAGGCAGCAAAAGGAATTGAATGTAATTCAAGATAAGATTGATTCCATATATAATGCCATCAACAATCAGAATCTCAAACAACTTCATAGACTTGAACAACATGTTGGTGATGATGTTGTTGTTGGTGATGATGTTGTTGTTGTTGGTGATGATGTTGTTGTTGGTGATGGTATTGTTGTTGGTAATAATGTTGGTGATGGTGATGGTATTGTTGGTGGTTCGTCATCATCAACACGACCATCATCAACACGACCATCGATACGACCATCAACAACACGACCATTAGCATCAACCAGAACGCTATCATCGTCACCACCGCCGACACGACCGTCTCATCCAATAACAACAACAACAACAACAAAAATAACACAGGAAATGCAACAACGTCATAATGCAACCACTATCCAAACGCTCAGACAATCACTTGAAAACTCAGGATTCAAATTGTTATCTCAAAGGGATCTAGATCTATGCAAAGCACTCAATGAGGGTTATCTATTGAGATTATCCATTGCTCCCGAGCTCAAAAATTTGGATAACTTGTATTCTGAATTCTATGGTGATGGGGACTATGGTGACTATGGTGATGACACCACACTGCAAGAATTACTATTTGATGGAAAAATTCTCATCTTTCGTAGAGGATACAGCCAAGAAATCACTACAGGAAGACTCTTACTTCCCAAATTCGATTATCTACAATCCTCGCTCGTCCAACGATCAGCAGCTACTATTGTCAAACGGTTGGCAGAAATTGAACGAGGTATTACTCTCTCCATTACCACCACCTATCAGCAAATACAATCCTTGCTGGAATCCAAATTGGATGGCTTGAGAGATCAGATTCCAGATGAATTTTCCTTGGATGATATCAATTGGAATGATGATATTGATGGAATTGACGATTATGATAATGATAATAGAAATAATAATGGGACGTTCTATAGCTTAAAGGGTTTCAACAGGAATGGCGCTTTCAATGTCAGCATGAAGGTCAAGGAACCCTTGGAGAAAGGGGTGGATATGCTCAAGAATGCTTCAATTGCTACAGGAACGAGTTTGAATAAAACAAAGATTAGTATCAAGTTGGAAAGGTATGGGTATAATAGGGATGAAAGGTTTGTTGATTCACCGGATAATACAGATGCCTTAAGTCCATTCCTTGTTTGTGAAGATAATGGAATTGGAATTGTTGACAATCAGGATCGGAATGTGGAACAAGATCTGTTGAAGGGGGTGGAATCCGGGTCGTTAAGTTGCAAATATGACATGCGAATGGCATCCACTATCGCCAGCATCGATCCACCCATTCACTTGCTGAACCGAGTCAGCATTGCAAACCTTGTCGATTTTTTCTCAAAGGGCGGAAGAAGACGATTGATCAAAAGTCTCTTCTCAGTCTCGGAACTGGTCGAACCAACCTACGAAGAAGTAGTCCTTGTGTATCGCCCCCTCCCTTGCAAACAAAAGCCTCCGCCCAGGATATGGATGCCTCCCAAGTTCCTCTTTGACATACTAGAAATATTTGCCTTGGAACATATGCTCCCCCAACCTCCAGAGCCAATTCTTGATCCAGATCCGTTACCCCTTGAAATACGTACGTTCGACGGAGTTCCCATGGCAAATTTACTAGCAGTATTGCCCAAAACCAAGCTAATTTTCCGTCCTGCCGACGCACTCATTTTCGATCTCGTAAATACGTTCAGTTTCTTGGCAGTTCTGGCAAGTCAAAAATTTGATTCTCCCAAATTAGATCTGCTTGCGTTGGGAGCTGTATCCATATGGTTGTTGAGAACGTTCTTCCGATACAGCAATAAGATTGCACGGTACGATTTATTAGTGAATAAATTCCTTACGAGTCGTATATCACATCGCAACAGTGGAGCATTGAAGTATATAGCAAGCGAAGCAGCCGTTCAAAGGGCTAGGCGTGCCTCGTTGGTCCATGAGTGGTTAGTGGACGAGCATGTGTATGTGGATGATCATGTGTTGGGCGAAAGGCCAACACAACGTTGCAGAAATGATATAGTGAGTGAGGGTTTGTCGAAAGTGAATGCTAGGCTGGATCTTGTTCAGCCTTTGTTTTTTGATATTGATGCTGCTGTGGATGATTTGTTGAAATTGGGTTTGATTCGTTTCAATGACAAGGCGCAATTGGTGGAAGTGAAAGAAGGCGATGATGCAGTCATGGCCTTGGCAACTCTTTGGAATGATATTTTATAGGTGGAACATGTGCTGGTGTTGTTGTTGTTGTTGTTCGTCGTTGGATGATATCATACATTGCAGAGAATGATTTAATTTAATTACAGTTTATTTTATTTCATGATCTAGTAACATGTTTGTTCATTCAATAGTCCATTATTATCAATCACCATACATAGTGAGTTCTGTAATCAATTACGTATAAGATAGTAGGTATAAGATAGTAGATGTAAGATAGTAGATGGCAGGAATTACAAAACATTGGTTCCACCATCATGATAGCAGCAGTGACGACAACGGGGTTATCTCCACTATTCCACTTTGCCTTTTTAGAATGGGGATGACTGGTTCTTTCTTCGTTCCACCTCTAGTGGATTTGTTATCATTCAACCAATCAGAGAAAAGCCAGCGTTCGAGGTCTCTGCCATCGCCCACATTTGGTTTAATGGTATTCATATAGTACTAGTGGCGGTGGTAGTACCATCTTGTCCATCAACATCTGCATCTGCATTAATACTAGTATTGATGGATCCCTGTTTGAGTTCTTGTAGGTATTGGTTGACTTCTCCATTTTTCTTGGATAGGGCCAATTTCGTTCTTGATACGGGAACAACTTCTTCTGCCCAGACATAAGAAGCGATGATTGTTAAAATAAAAACAATCCCAAAACCAATCAGAATATTTGTATCAGGTGCCACTGCTTCAAACGTTTTTGTCTGTTCTGTTAATACAGTCGTGGCTGTAGCCGTTGCTGAATCTGTGAATTGTAATTGTAATTGTAATTGTGATTGTAATTGTAACTCTGAAGTTGCTGATGACGATGTCAGTAGCGATGAGAAAGATTGCTGGATTGGTGCTGCTTGATTAAACGAGATGAATGCTTTCAAACTCGAACAAGAAGTTGAAGACGGAACAAATGCTGTGTCTCCTCCATGAAAGAATGTTTGACGGACAAGAAAGGCTCCTGGGATTCTCTTCATGGCTGATGATTGATGACTGATTGATGCAAAAGATAGAATTAATTTTATACCAAACAGTTTTAAAACTGTGAGTGATGGAAAGAAATAACAAACAGGCCTGCAGAACCTTCGTTGAACTGGTTCTTGACTTATAAGATGAATTGTTTGTAGACTGGATTGATTGTATGTTAGACAGTATGATCGCAGGTACATAGCATCAATCATCATCAATCATTAGCTAGCTACTAGCACAAAATGTGCTTCTGCGACTGCTAGAAGAGCCGATGAATGGGCAGAACAACACGCCCTGGCCAAAGGAATGGAACAGAAGAGACGAGACGAGAACGAATCAAAGCGCATACACTAAAGAGGCAAGAGAAAGAAACACTTGTGAAAAACAAGTAATCTGCTTGTATATACCCTGCTTTTTATCTACCGCTCTTCTTTTTACATTCCCTGGATTATACATAACTTTCTTAGTGTCAACTCGAAGGGTTTTTACTTCCAAAATTCTTCTTTTCATAACAATTTTGCCGTGGAAAGGAAGGCTTCCAAGAAATAATGGAAGTGTACTCGCAAGTGCCAGTACCTCATCTCGCGAATAAACAAGGAATAAGCATTAGCTTTATCTGCTGAACTGAACGCCATCAAACAGTCATATCTTGGGGAGACAGCTCTATACGACGAACAAATTTCGCAAAAGAAGCAAGTGGAGGAAATACGCTCGTTAGAAAAAGAACATTATGTTTAAATTTAAATAGTATGATAGTAAAGATACTACGATCAATGAGTCTTGCTTCCCTTCCTGTCTTCTACGCTGGAATGGGTATTAGAAAGAAGGCAAGGACATTTAAACATATTCTTGAACGATAAGCTGGAAGGGGTGAAGCTATGAGGAATGTTATCACCAAGCCGCTGAGAAATATGACAACAAGAGATTGGAGAAGTTCGAGAGAATTGTGACATCACAGTGAAAGTAGGGAAAGCGCCTCCTCCACTCTGAACTTTTCGCGAGTCCTCTTCGGTGGTCGTGCCTCCAATCCACCCGATCCTAATTGATGCTATTGAGAATGTGCTCAAGTACAATGAGCCTAGTCCTACCCAGCGACAATCTATTCCGATTGGGCTCCAGGGGAGAGATCTAATTGGTGTTGCTGAGACTGGTAGTGGAAAAACTGCAGCGTTTGGCATTCCGCTTTGCCACTTGATTTTAGTCTTCCAAGTGCAGTGCTCTCTACCGTCGCAGAAAATGGACCGCTGGCGTTAATTATAGCTCCTACTTGCTAGCATGCTATACAGATTGATGTAGAATTCAAGCGCTCGTTATCGCGGCAAACTTATATAAAACAGCTTACATGATGGGTGGTCAGCCACTTCATGTTCAAGCCATGGAGTTGAGGAATGGCGTGCACGTTGTTGTTGGAACACCAGAAAGGCTCAATGATTGTCTTGAGAGTGCATATCGTGCTCAATCAATGTTCCTACATTGTCCTCGAGGAAGCTGACCGCATGATCGACTTGGATTTCGCACCACAGGTTGAATCTACTTTAGATGCAATGGGAGATTTGCTAAAGAGTGATAATAAATGAGTAGCCTATAAAGAAGAATTAACTGATTTAAATGGAATCACTAAACGTGTATCTATACATAGATTGACAGCCATGTTCACTACAACTATGCCTACTGCAGAGGTACAGAGAATTGCAAGAAAGTGTTTGAGGCATCCAGCTATAGTGAACGTTGGCGGCACTGGGGGCGGTGGGAAGAACAAGATAATTCACCAAACGGTGCTATCCCCATTATTTTTATGAATGAGAGGAAGCATACAGAAGTTGCTGAACGGAGGCAAGAGCCAAGACGAGCATGATTTTTTTAGGGCAAGAAGTATCTATGCTTACTGCCATAGGCTTGGTGAAACCGCACCAGGTGCGGAAGGGTTTGCCACTAGTTTTATTACAAACGACGATGAAGGAGTAATGGCTCCTCTTAAAACATACCTCGAAAGTGTCATTGCTGCAGTACATCTTCTGTAGGAAGAGCATAATCCACTAGGAATGCTTATCCTTGTATTTGTGCACTAGCACACTGGAAAATAAATGTATTGACCATGCTCGCATGTGTCGTACTTAAAAGACGTCTTAATTTCTCGGGTCCAGCCATTACAATTCCTCATGAGAAGAAGGTAGCAAGTTCTGTGGTATCTGGCGTTCATTCGTCACCTCTCTGACCCTCCGCTCAGTTTTGTGAGGATTACCACCAATGCGATCCGCGTAATCTGTTTCGTAATTCGATATGTAACTTATTGTGCTTTTTTTGTCAGACGAAGAATAATTCATTTTCTTCGCCTTTAATTCGGTTTTATTCTCTAGTTCTTTGGCACTCCAACTGTCAGTTTTATCAGGATTACCACCAATTCGCTGGTCAAAGGGTACTTGATAATTCGAAATATAACCTTTGGTTCCTCTCTTGATTGGAGAAGAATCTACATGTTTTCGCTGAGGGACATCTTTATTAATAGATTCTTTGGCAACCCAACCAGTTCTTTCAGTACTGCCCCCAATACGATTTGCAAAAGGCGTTTCGTAATTCGATATGTAACTCATGGTGATCTTCTTGGCAGGATCTACTACATGATTCTGCTGAGGGACATCTTTGTTATCTAGTTCTTTGGCACTCCAACTGTCAGTTTTGTCAGGATTACCACCAATTCGCTGGTCAAAGGGTACTTGATAATTCGAAATATAACCTTTGGTTCCTCTCTTGATTGGAGAAGAATCTACATGTTTTCGCTGAGGGACATCTTTATTGATAGATTCTTTGGCAACCCAACCAGTTCTTTCAGTACTGCCCCCAATACGATTTGCAAAAGGCGTTTCGTAATTCGATATGTAACTCATGGTGATCTTCTTGGCAGGAACTACTACATGATTCTGCTGAGGGACATCTTTGTTATCTAGTTCTTTGGCACTCCAACTGTCAGTTTTATCAGGATTACCACCAATTCGCTGGTCAAAGGGTACTTGATAGTTAGAAATATAACCTTTGGTTCCTCTCTTGATTGGAGAAGAATCTACATGTTTTCGCTGAGGGACATCTTTATTAATAGATTCTTTGGCAACCCAACCA
>Ga0307981_1000722_pt1 | contig 32199 bp, 39 predicted proteins | sample OrgLakmetagen987_FD_201849 | JGI IMG/M metagenome (GOLD analysis project Ga0307981, IMG submission 201849) | Saline water microbial communities from Organic Lake, Antarctica - #987 | ecosystem: Environmental > Aquatic > Non-marine Saline and Alkaline > Saline | place: Antarctica: Organic Lake... | reverse complement strand
ATTTACTTCAGGTTTTCTAAATTAAAATGACCACCAGAAAACCAAGTTGAAAAATCTACTAGATTATTTCAATATCACTACCTGTCAATCCAAAATTAGACTGAGCATCTTTAGCGTATTCTTGGTCGAGAATTGCGGAGAAAACCTGCTGTATTCTCTTTGTAGCATAAGCGTAGATGTTAGCTTCATTTATTCTTCCAATCATGTGTTCAGTTTGAGCTACTAGAGCATTAGGCATTGTGAAGGAAATATCATTTATCTTTCTTTGTTTGCCTTGAGAATCGGTAAAACTCCAGATACCTTTGACTGTTAAGGTATGTTCAGTTAAGTACATATTTGTGAATGTGACTTTTACAACTTCTTCGTTAATTCTCGTATTAAATTTACTAGAGAATTTAACTTTCTCTTTGCTTTGAAATACTGCGTTTATTTTTGACATATCTTATATTTTTATTATTTATGATGGTGAAAATGTTTGTGTTCCTATATCTGTAACCCCGTCCCCTACTTCCCAAGTATGACCATAATTTTCTACAAGACAATAAACTTTTTCTAGTTCATTCGCTGGTGTTCCATTACTTACATTTTTTTCAAAACCAATAGGGGCTTGATAAGTGCCAGATGGAAGATTTAAAAGGTTTGCAGTTTGAGTTAAAAAAAACTGCATACCTCTAAACTTATCATTACCGCTATCTTCTTCTATACTTGCAAATTCTCGAGTAACTATAAAGTTGAACCAATTATTTATGACAGAATCAGTTTGAATTTGTGTATTAGTACCTTTGTATTGTATATTTTTTAATTTGTGTAAAAAAGAAATTTCATCTCCTATTAAAAGATTTTGATTGTCAAAAGCCTTAGTAAAATCAACATATGTAAGATTTATTAATCTATCAAAATTAGCGTAAGATGTTAAGGGAGGATTTTTGCCTTTTAAAGATAAATTTTCTAAAGAAGTTGGTATATTTTGAGGAAGAGTAGTAAAAGTATTAGTTCCGCCAATATTTAAAATCTTCAATAAATTTCTATTAATAAAGTTAAGAGGGAACTCTGTTAAATTTGTTCCTGTAAAATCAAGTTCTTCTAAAAATATAAATTCAGGAAGCCTAGCGAGACTTTCTAAAGCAACGCTATCGCTAAAATCAACTGAACCATCTAAACTTAATATTCTAAGTGGTAAAGAAAACAAGCTACTATCAATTTTTGGCAATTCTGCATTTTCAACTCTCAAATTAGTCAATAAGCTTAAAGAACTTAAATCTGCAGGAAAAGATTTTATTCCACTTTCTGCACGAAATGAAATATTACTTAAAGAAGTAAACTTTTTAATATCTTGGGGAATTACTTCACCCACATTTACATTAACTACGTTGATTATACTTACTTGTTTAGGCTTTTCAAAAACAAAAACAACGGTATGGTTGTCTAAACCATCAGTATATTCATGCTCATTTCTCGTAATTTCATTAGAACCTACACTTATATTTTTTTCAGTAATTGTGCCATCGCCCCATGATATTGATAATCTTTGAGTTTGTAAACTATGAAAAATAAAAGAAATACTGGTTTTCATTATAGATTCTCCACTTATAACACTAAAGGTATTTCCACAAAAAAATCTTCCTGTTACAGGAGGGTCTTGTGTATTGTCTATTAAAGACGGTGTAGGCACTGTAAATACTAATCTGTTAAATTGATATCCAAAAAGAACATCATCTGCTGTGTATGTTGACATATTTTCTTATGTTAAAATAAATTTCTTCCAAACTCCTGTTGTATCGTTTACTAGCTTATATACGATTCCGTTGTCTCCAGCATTTTCGCATATAAGTTCAAATCCAACAACCCTTCCAGGAACACGAATATTAAGCTCTGCATCTGTTAGAGTAGCAGAGGTTATAGATGGGTCTGACTCATACAGATTTACTATCTGTTTAGATCTACTCACAGAGTCTTCACCCACTACAACTGCTGCATCTTGTGTTAAACCTTTATGTTCAGGCATATATCTACTTCCAAAGACATCTATAATTTGCCACTTGTTTAAGCCTCCTTTTGTTATGTATGCGAAAACAGTAGTTCCTTGAAGACCAACACTTACCGTGTTATTAGGAAGTGATATTTGATTTTCCTCTAAAGAACTAGAACTTTCATTATCAATTTGAATTTCAAAATTTGAGTTGTTGATAAGGTGTATAATTTTGTAATCTTCCGAAATATTAAACCCAGTAAATACAGCTTTTCCATCTGTATTTATGCAAACTATAATATTTCCTTCTACTTGAAAGTTATCGTAAACACCTCCTATAATTACTTCTTGCTCTTCAAACTCAGCTTGTAAGTCTTCCAATGAATTAAATAAAATAAAATGGTCGTCATTATTTACATCAAAAGTTTCTCCTTGTGCATCAAATATCCCTGCTACAATTTTATCATTTTCTCTGTAATACATGATAAGACCTTCAACTCTATTGAAGCCAACTGTATCGTCTATTGCATCTAAAGCATCTTGTCTTGTAGCAAATGGATTTTTCCTAGGGTCATTATTAGCCCTATCATTTAGCATAACTAAACCATTTGCTGTAAATACTACCCCTGTTGTTTCTATTGCCATAGCTTAACTCTGTATTAAATGTTGTGCATTAGTAGTGTAAGCATTATCTACTTCTAACACATAAATTCCGTACTCTTCTGTTGTAGCGTTTGGTAATACTACATTAACTGTTCCTACAAAATCATAGGTGTAACTTACATTATTTGTTATATCTTGTGCTTGCAAACTAGCTTCTGTTCCTAAACTTGTAGGTCTAGCAACTACGAATTTATTATTAGTTGTTCCTGTCTGTAATGTAATTGTATTTGCGTTATCCCAAACATCATTTGCTATTGCTCTAACTTGTGTTGAGTTAGTTGGTATTGCTGATAATGCACCATACCAAACTTTTAATCTTTGTGTAATTGTTCTTAGCGGAGTACTTATTATACCTGCGCTTAAAACACTATTTGCTGCATAACTAACAAATCCTTGTAATGTAAAGTTAGCTATTACATTATTTGCTGCAAAAGCAGTGTTTTGTGTTGTAGAGACTTCTGTTTCGTCTTTTTCTAGTGAATAACCAACTAAAGATCCTGCATCATTTTGATTAAAGGTAATAGCTATGCTTTTGGCGTAATCTGTACCTTTTTCGATGTTTTCATTATCTACATTGAAAGTTATGCTAGGTTGCGTTGAAGGAAAGAGGAATTTATCAAAAGCTTCTGATAAGCTTAAACCTTCGGCCGGTGTTGCTGGCTCTCCTGCAAAATAACCACCTTGCGTTGTGGGTACGTTGTTTGTGTTTACAAACTTACCGCCTTCTCCATCTACCCCTGTCTTTATTAAATCAAATCCCATTAGTTAGTATATTTTACTGCAAAGAAAATTCCCAAACCAATTAATACGGTAACTACACCAATACTTGATCCGGTATTTTCTATTGCAAAAGTGGCTATTCTGTTTATCCAACCTTTGACAAAACTACTTTGTGAAGCAGTTGCTTTTATCTTCAATTCATTTTGAAAAAACGATTTATACCTAGACATTACTTGACTAAGATTATTGCCTAAATAGTTGTAGTATTGCTTTCTAAGGTCGTTAAAGTCATTTGTTAACGCTGCTGCATTTACGCTGTTTATAGCTCCCAATGTTTGCGGACCAATTGCACCATCTAAGGCTATATTTTTACCGTACTCATTAATCAACAAATATTGTATCATTTTTACTGCTCGTCCGGGTCCTGCGTTTATGCCATGATCTGCATAGGTATTGGCTAAAGATTGATTGTTTATTTCGCCAGCTCGCATTGCGTTCCAGAAGTATTGTTCATACAATTGTGTAGCTTTATTTTTCGTTAAATTTAAAATATCAGTGAGCGTAGTTGGCCTGCCTAAAATGCTTTCGTACCAACGTGCCGAAATACCAAAATTAGTGCCTATTAATTGCCCTAAACTATTGTAATTGCCGTTGTCGTTTGGCATTTTTTGAAATCCGCCTTCTACTTGAAGCAACATAGGTTGATATAAACTAAAACTACTCATAATATTATTTTTCTCGGTTGATTTGCAGCAGCATTTAAACCTTTTGGTTTTCCTCTTAATTTTGCCCACAGAAAAAGCACACTTGCAGCTATTGCAATTGGCTTGAATAGGCTTTTTTTTTCCGAATTGATAACAACTTCATCTAAAAGATCATCGCTTGGAAAAAGGTCAATTTTAGACGGTAAATTTTTAAAATTAAATTGTTCGTCCTCAAAACTAATATGGGAAATCAAAATAATATCTTCGTCCTCTCCAACAATTGTAGCAATCCCCGCTTCATTTGAAATGGTTGCTGTTTTTTTGGTAGTGTTGGTTATTTCGACTAATGAAATTGACTGACCATATTTATTGTTAATTGAAATTATTTTTTCGTATTTCATAGCTAATTTTTTAAATTAAATTGTTTGCCCCACGTTTTAAAGTTTTAAACTGATTATCAAAAGTGATTAAGTTTGGAGCAACATTATGTAGTTTCTCTAAATCTGAATTGCCTAGTTCAAAATATAGCCAATCTCTTAAATCATACTGATCGTTAAAAAGAGATCCCCCTTCTACGCCTAAAACTGTGTCGTAATATTTTACGCCAAAAAAATTACTCACTTTTACAAAATCGTTGAATCCTAATCCTGCAAGTGCATTAAAAATTGCATCTTCGTCTGTTCCTGGGTTTGACATAGCATTAAACAGAACATTTGCAATTTGCTTTGCTTTGTTGTCAGAAATACTTGCTGAAGGATAAGAAGCATCAAACTGAACGCTTACTCGTGGTTTACTAATCCATTTGTATAACAGATAAGATCCTGTTAATACGCCAATACTTATAATAATTGGCTTTACATTATCGGTAACAAAACTTCCTGCTTTATTTGCTAATATTGGTATCATATTATAAGAGTTTTCGCATTATTGGATTTTTAGCCAACTTGACTAATTTCTCTAATTCTTCTGTTTTAGCTTCTTTGTTAAGATAGCTAAGGGCTTGATGTCTGGCTTTTGTGTCAAACTGATTTTCTCCTTTAACAATTATGCTATGTTGGTTCATTTTGCTGTTGTATTATATTTTCTAATTTCGTGATGAAGTCTTGTTTTTCATTTAGAAATTGCAGCAAAACAAAGTTTAAACGATCCATAATTGAATCGGGTACTTGTGCCATTTGTGCATACTTTATGATGTTTTTCCGCTGCTCATTTAAAGATGTATCTACTGCATTAAGTCCGGTTGCGCTTCCTTTACTCATTGCGTTTTGTAAAATAGGACCTAAAACGCCCATAATCATAGTGCCGGTTTCTTTGTCAATGAATGGTTTACGGTCTTTTTCGCCTTCGGATTGGAATTTATGTTCTAAATCAAGCTTATCAATGTTTCGATGCAGCTCGTTTACTTTATCTTTAAGAACTTCATTTTCAATAACTTTGCTTTCATACTTGCTTTTATAATCCCTTCCTTCTTCGCTAATTTTGTTAAAGTACAATTCGCCTAACGCTCCTAATCCACCATTTAGACCGCCAGCAGTTCCCACACCAAGACCTTGCGGAATTGGTGTCGGGCTTGTTGCTGGGGAGCTAACAAACTCTAAGGTAATAATTTCGCCAAAAGGCACGCTTGAAGTTCCTCTCGGTTTTCTAAATTCTACATCAACTTTGTCTACATTGTGCTTTTTGTGAATGTCAAAAAAATAATCTTTTATGTTTCCTAGTTCATGTATAGCAGCCAAAGTGGCCTTTGCTAATTTTGTATGACTTTTGTGCCGTCTTACGACAATAAAAGAATTTTTGGATGCGTTTTCTAAAGCACTTTGTATTTTGTTGAGTTTATCCATTTTTACAAGGTATTCCTGTGTGTATCACTAATTTATTAATGTCATTTGCTGGATTGGCAGAAGGAGTAAAAAAGATGTCTATATGCGTTTTTACTATATTATTGTCAAAATTCAGCGTTCTTACTTCGCCAGGAAGAAGAATAATTCCTAAAACTGGAATAGACGTATTGCCAGCATTAGTAAAAGACGGTTTAATGCCTTCTACTTTATGCTGTCTTACGTTTTTCGTGATAACGGCTACGCCTACGTCAATTTTTAGCATTGGTCATTGTGTTTGTACGCAACAATAACTTCTACAATTACCTCGTTACGTGTCGCTTTGTTGCTTGTTACTACTGCTGTCATTCGGCTTGGATTTGTAACCTTAACTGGTACAAGCCCATGAAAGAACGAGCTTCTTCCTGTCGTTTCAGAAAAAGCCGGGTGCATCGGTCTTACTACCTCGTTGTCATTTTCTTTGATAGCCACCTTTAAAGCAGCTTCATCATCGCCTTTAATTGTTTTGGTTGAAAATCCGATAATTTGACCCGGTATATTTTCAAACACTTCATCGCCAGACGTTGTTCCTGTATTTGGAATTGAACAAGTAACGCTTGCAATTCTTATATTTTGATTCATTATTTCCATTATATTGTTCTTTTTATAATCAAAAAAGGCTACCAACACACCGTTGGCATTGGTAACCTTTTTGAAATATTAATTAGATGAAGGTTATATTATGCTGTTACCTTTTTGGCTGTTCTAAAGCCACCTAAGCGAACTTCTACCAATGATTGTTGCGTTCCTCCTGCGCCTGTAAAAGCAGGCACACTTACACCGCTAGGAAACTTTAATCTCCAAGTCATTGTTTCTTCATCGCTTAATGCGTAAAAGCGTTCTAGCTCTGTCCATTTATCCTCTTGTTTACTACCAGAGGTATAAGGATTAGACAATGAAGCTGCTGGAAGCGATAACACTACTTTTCCATCTTGTAGGATCTCAAACTCGGCATTTCTTAATGCAGCTGTAAGTGCTGTGGCGTAAGAAACTGCGCCTGCTGATGTATCTGTATCTGCAACTCCTAAAGAATAACCAATCGTGATTTTATCAAATATAAATCCTTGGTTTTGGGATAGTTTCCCTTTGTCAAAATTGACAATTCCTTGCGCGATGTTCAACTCATCATTCACTAATTCGTGAATACCAGATGCACCACTAACGTCTACTCGTGCAACTAGCTCGTAATCTTCCAACGACACTTTGCCGTTGTCAATTAAACTGTTTAGGCTGTTTGAAAAGCCTGTTGCTGTTGCGATTGTGTACAGAAAAGCGACTGCAATTCCATATCTAATTTTTGTTTTCATAATACTTGTTTTTTAATTTTGATTTACTATTTTAATTTTTGTGTTGATGATTATACCAGCGATGCTGCTCTATCTTGTGAACCTTCGTCCATAGAAGAAAAGCTGTCTAAGCTTGGCATTATTGCTCGACCTCCCGTTAATCTAGGCATCTTTTGGTAACCAGAATACTCGTTACCACGTAATCCAACTGCGCCTTCAACAAATTTGTCTACTACGGTTGGTGCCGGATTAATAGCTACTAATTTTTGTGCCTGATCTTGTGTAAGGGAAACTGCGTGTGTAGCCGCTGAACCTCTTAGCATATTCGCTATGGCTTTGCTTCCTCTTGATTTACCCTTAATCATTACTGATCCTGCAACGGCTGCTACTGAAGCTGCGCCCTTGTAAATTGCATTGTTCTCAGCTGGTAATAAAGCAGCAATTCCATTGCCTACCATTGCTCCAACTGAAATGGCTACGACATTTTCAAGGCCGTCCATTATCTGATCTGTACTTGGTGTTTTCATAATTGACTTGATTTTAATTTTAATTAATATTTACTTTTTTTTTTTGTTTTAAATAGAAAAAACAATAGGGCTGCGCTTGCAGCAACGCCTTGAACTGTTTTATTTTTCCAAATAGGTTGATTATTTACGTTTGGCTTTACGTTTGGTTTTACGTTTGCATCAACTTCTATATTTAATTGATTAGTGCTTGAAGAAAGTTCATTTATGGATGGTCCTTCATTTAAAACATTTATCAACAACGGAGTGTTAGGTGATTCGGCAGGACTATTAGCTGTACTGGCTGTCATTCCATCTTTATATTTTACGTTTGCGTTTTCGTTTGCGCTGGCAACATATAAATAGACATCTGTTTTTGCTTTAAAATCAAATGAAATAAACTCCGGTGTATGCACAATTGCATAGTCATTTGCCTTGAAGTTTTTTAGCTTTTTGACAAATAAAGGCTGCCCGGCTTCTTTCATCATTCTTTCATAATTGTTTCTAAGTACTAGGGAAATAATGTAAAAAATATCTGCTTTGTTCTTTATAACTGCATTTTCTAAAGCCTGATCTAATTCGTTTTCGTTTACAAATCCGCTTTTCTTGCCAATTGGTTGTAAAGAGGTAACGGCTGTTTGTCCTTTATAAAATAAGCGTAAAGCTTCAAGCTTCAGTAATGTTTTATTAAGATTTACTCGAAATACATCAGTTTTGTAAAAATTAGGATTTTGGCTTGACAAGGAAACAAAAAAGTTTTGTCTCCAATTTTCGTTTAATTTGCTTTCTATCCACTCGGCAATTTCTTTGTTTTTAGCTTCATTATTGCCTAATTGAGATTGCCCTGGCTGATTCGGTTGTATAGATCCTGACTTACTGCCTACGTTCCAAAAATCACTATCTTCCGTCCAATTATTCATCAGACGGTTAAAACCATAAGCTGCTGCGCTTCCAAAAATAGGTCCGCCTACGGATAAAGCAATACTAGCTACTACGCCTTTTATTACCGTTTTTAGTAGGCTTCCAAAAAAACCATTTAATTGCCTAATGGGTTTTTGAGTTATCATTTTGCTGGCTTAATTTGATTTGACAATTGATTTTTAAAAAGTAATCCAGCTCCAATTGCGCCTAATATCCACAATGAAGCATTGCTTGTTTTGTTGGTGTTTAAAACAGAAGGATCTTGACCTTGCCAATTTGCATCTGTTGAAGCTCCACCGCCTGAAGTAGTATTGCCTGAATTATTACTAGGAATAGCGCCAGTACTTACAAGAATATTTTGAAGAGAGTTTAAAATAGATGTTCCGCTTACGCTATCATTTTCTATCAATTCCGGCACAAATTCTAATTGTTTAATTTGTACGTTTGCTTTTGGCATATATGAAAAAACAGTTGCCTGTTGTGTGTACGTCATGCCTTTTCCTGTACCGTTTGGATTTTGGATTAGTTTAAAAATAGAACCGCCTGGCTTGTAAAATTGATTTGCATTAAGTTCATAAGATTGTACTTGACTTCCTTTTTCAAAATAAGAACTCAACCAACTGTATATTAATCCACCGCCATTTATTTTGATGCGTGTTACCAATGTTTTGATTGTTTTCATTCCTTTTTTGGTACCACTTGACCAACTTCCATTTTCGTAACATCTAGTTTCAGCGCAAGCGGCAATTTTTCTAAGCAATTCTGACATTGCTTTAAATTCCGCTACTTTTTCCCCTAATAAAATAGGATTATTTACATTTTGATTGATCCCATTGATTAATCCTGAAAAATAATTTACGATTGTTTCGGCATCTGCTTCTACTTCGTTTTTATCATACCAACCGCCGCTAAAAAGAGATCCTATACTACCTAAAACTTCGTCCCAATCTATATCATCAAGTAAATTGTCAGTCCAGCTTCCTTCTGAGCTTCCTTCCGAGCTACGTAAACCTCTTAACCTTGAATTGTTTTGAAGTAATACTTTTTCAAGCCATTTTCCGTTTTGTGGGTTAGGATGCTTAAAAGTTAGGCCTTTACCAAATGTATCTGAAATTCTAAACCCTTCTAAAGTAGGAGTAAAGACAATTTGAGAACTTGGAAACCCAACAGAAGTAATTTCTAGCACGTAATCCAGCATTTGTTGAAAAGTGCTTTCAGAAAAACCAGATTGAATTATATTTTGCTTAATGTTTAATAAGCTTTGCGCTGCTTTTGGCATTGGAGAGCCTAATAAGCCCCATCGCCATTTGGCTAAATTTCTACCGCCAACACTTTTACCTATGCGTAACTTCTTACCAGCATTACTGGCTTTTACTACTTTTTTTGCGTAGCTAGGTGAACAGTTGAATCTTGTTCCATTTAGTCCTATATGTGGCATTGCTTCCATAAATACATCATGTTTTTGTATAAAATGTGGCTCTATGTTGTTGTGCGTTGTTGCATCAATTACATCGTAACCTTTTTTAAGATCATTGGTGTTTTGGTCTTTTGGAATCACTACATATACGTGAGAAAAATCACCTGGAGCATCGCCCAATTGGGTGATTTTACGCAAAAAGTGGTTATATCCCTGGATAAGCAATAAGCTACTGGCAATGAGTGTGTACGATTTACAATCTATACCCTCATAGCGTTTATGCCATGCGCATTTTGGACTGTATATGTTTTGCTGAATACCGTCTGCTTTGTACTGAAAATGATTATAAAGAAAATCATAATTAGCCTTTATCGTTTGGCTTTGCGAATTTTTTTGAAGTTCTTTCGCCCAGCGTTCCGACTGCTTTTGATACTTTTTTGCAAGCTTAGCAATTAGCTGAATTGAAAGGTGAGTATTTCCGTTTCCTAAAAAGGAAGTTTGGCAACTTGAATTTTCAATCAAACTGCCAAATTTTCCAGATGAAACAACTCTCCTTTGTAATGCTAAATCTATGCTCATAACCTAAAAACCAAATTTTCAATGAACTTTCGTTGGTAAAACTAAGAAAGGAAATTGCATTTAGTTTTTAGCTATTAACAGCTTTAGGTAGTGTACTTGTGGTTTTGTAGGTTTTTTTACGTTTTTATACGTTTTTGTTCGTGCTTATTAGCTTTGAATAGCTTTAGGTAGTTTTAAACACGTACTTTGTTGATTTACATATTATTAATTATTGTCTAATAAGACAAATTTACACTCAAATTATAGTGCATTAAAACGTTCCCTCGTTCCTCGGCACAACAACACGGTATATAAGTAAAAAAAGTAAAAGCTTTACAAACTACTATTAACAAATATTTAAGATTTAAGTGATGCCATTTAATTTTGCTATTGTATTGGCTAAAACAGCACGAGCAATAGTGTTTCCAGCTTGTTTATACGCTTGGCTATTGCTTACAGGCCATGTGAAAGTATCTGGAAAATCCATTAATCTAAAACATTCACGAGGGGTTAAACGTCTGATTTTATCACTTACAACTACATTGTCTTTTTGAACGGTTGTAATACTATTACTATTTCCTGTTCCGTTATTTTCTAATTGTTGAGTATTGTTGCTTCCACGTCCTCTAATAGCGCCAATTTTTACTAAATTATCTTTTGTAGTTGCAGTTGTTACACAATTCATAACATCAGATTCTTTAAAACTAATTTGTTTGGCTTGGAATGGTGTAAAATCTTTTTTACCATTTGCCATAGCTTCACGTCTTAACCTTTTACCCTCTTCACTTCTCGAAACGTGAGCAACCATAACTTTCGGAGAATTACAACTTCCTACACCTCCATTTTTAGGATTATTAGTTGAACCAGACTTAATAGTTTTTGAAATTCCTTCTGGATTTATAATATCTCCATTTTCGCCTTTTGATGGATATATATTTCCAACTATTTGTATTACTGCTTGATTGCATGCAGTATCTAAAGTTTGTGCAACTTCTTTTCCTACTCGTCCACGTCTTGTTTCGCTGTTTAAGTTGGATAAATTGATACTATCGCCTTCTGTTGCAATTTCATAACCTTTTTTAGTTGCTGATTTTACCTTAATTCCTTCGCCCTTGTTAGTTGAAAGTGTAGGACTTATTCCTTCAGCATCGAAAACATTTCCATTCATTCCATTCCCAGAAGGATTTGTATTTCCAATTTTTATAATATTATCACTAATATCTAATGAAGATGAAGATTTTGTAATACATGAAGCTGTGTCATTTTCGTACTTATAATTTACTTTACCATTGTTAAAATTATCACTTCTTTGATGCAAATAATTCACCGTCTTATCACTTAAATAATACTTTTCATCAACATTAGTTTCTAAAACATCTTTTAGCCTTTTAGTTAAATGAAAAGGTTTTGGCCAATTAAAATTATTATCTGAATCATCACGTATGCCAACTATAAAAACACGCTCTCTATTTTGTGGTACACCGTAATTTTTAGCGTTTAGGACTTTGTGGTAAATGTGATAAGGCGTAGAATCTTTTAAGGGGAATATAACCGGGTTTCCATTTATAGATTTTCCTCCTAAATAATCTAACCACCTATTAAAAGTTTTGCCAGAATCATCGCTTAATAATCCCTTTACGTTTTCAAAAATAAAATATCTAGGTTTATTTTTTACAATAAATTCGTGGCTATTATAAAACAAAACACCTCTTTTATCTTTTTCGCCTTTTCGTTTACAGGTTAAAGAAAACGCCTGACAAGGAGGGGAGGTCATATAAATATCAAGTGGTTTTTTTGGAATTTTCCTATCATAAACATCGCTTGGGTAGTAATCTGGCTCTCCGTAATTATGGATATATGTTTGTCTGGCGTACTTATCCCAATCACAAGCAAAAACAGTTTTATAATTTACACCTAATTTATCTAAAGCTTGGTTAAAAGCACCAACTCCACTAAAATCACTTCCTACATTTATCATAATCTTATGTTCTTATTACCGTAACAGTTGCAAGAAAAATGCAAACCTTACTACACGTGTTTTCCACCGCTTTTTTTACTTTTTCTACTCATATACCTAACCGTTTTATTTTTATAACGGTAAAGTTTATCGCTATCGCTCAAACCAGATAACAATATGTATAGTCCATTGCTAAAGCAACGATACCATACATTTACCGTTTTATCGGTAATGCAGTTCTTCTATTATAAATTTAGTTCCGTAATTACAGCATACAAAAACATTTTCCTTATCTTCTTTAAATCTACGTTTAGGATATTTCATTTTTATATAATTTCTTGCTTCTGTAAGTGTTTTGAATAAAATGTTTTCTACAATTTCTCCTTTATTAAGTATAGTAAAAGCACTACCGCTAACACCACTTATAAAGTTACTGCGTTTATACTTTAGCATCAACTTTTTTTTATCTGTATATTTATTATTTTTTTTATAAAAATCACTATTTCCTATTTTTGTCCAATCTAAGTCTTTTACAAATTTCTCAAAACAAGATTTATTTATTGCTATTTTCATTTTAGTTTTTTTATTGTTCAAAATTTTTATAGCCTTTTGGAATAAAATTGATTAGTTTGTCTGTTTTTTCGGCTGTTTTGCGCATGATGCAATATTTTGAATTGTTGATATATGGTAGTTAGCGTTCATTTGCCAACGCTCGTTTGTACCTTCTAACTAATTCACTTAATATCATATCGGTATCTTCGGGCATTGGGGGTACGCACATTCTATAGCTTTTCCCACCTGTTCTTGCAAGTTCTGTTATTTGCCTTTCCACCTCCTTTATAAGTGAATCATTACTCATTCCTTCTTGCAGTTCTTTTAATCTTTGTTCAGTCATTATTTCTAACTTTATGTGTCAACGCTCAAAAACGAAACGCTAACAAGGTTTAAAATTAATTGCTCGTGCCTCACACGAAACTTTACACAATTCGTTATTCATCTTGATTTTTAAGCGATTTATATCCTTTTGGAATAAAACCTATTATTTTTATAAATTCCTTAAACTCGGGAGGAGTTAAGTAATGATCCTGGGGTAAATCTTCGCTGTCTGGCGTGTTGCGAACAGTCCTTATAGCTTCTCGAAAAGCTGCTGTAATTTTATGCGATGGATACGGATAATAGTGCTTTTTTAACCAACTTTTTGACGGACACCAGGGAAGCTCTTTTAGTTCTTTTTGCATGATTAAAATATTTCGATTGGACGTTTCTTTTTCGGACTTATTTGTTTGTATTTTCTGTCTGCAATTTTTTGAGAAGATGCCCAAACAATTGCTTCTGTTTTTTTTCCTTTATTGTACGGGTAGGGCTTTTTGCGCTGCTGTTTTGCAACTAAACGCTGCTTAGCTATGTCGTAACTCTGCTTAGCTTTGGCGTTTTGTAATGATTTTTTATAGGCTTTTGGTTTAAACCACCACGCTATTCTAGGCCATACTACTTGATAGAGTAGAAATAATACAAATGCTAGTCCAATTGTGAAGAAAATACCGATGATGATGTTTAGTGCTGTTGTCATTTTTTTGAGTTTTTGAGTTTATTAGTTTATAAGTATTATTTTGTAGCCAGCTGGTACTGGTGTGTAATCTTTCAAGTCTGATTCCCACGTTTGGAAACAATTATCGTCATTTGGATCTAAAAGCGTTACGTAATATTTTTTTTCGTTCAATTACTTGGTTACCAAAAACAACTGATTAAACTTATTGTGCATAAAACAAGGTTGTTTTGTTGGTTCTAGGGTTGGAATTATTTGTATTTTCATTGGTTTTTTGGGTTTATTAGTTTATAAGTTTTTCTTTACGCATTAATTTGTCATACAGATTGGTATACGCTTCATAAACACGTTTGCTGAAGCTTGCGTTGTTGTAATACAAAATTTCATTTTTTTCATTTTTTATCGTTTTTAAATATTTTTTTCGTTTGTGTATATCTAGACGAATACTTTCTTTGTAATACCTTCGCTCTATAACTAATACTGGAACAACAAAAAAGCCTTTGTTCATGCAAAAAGCAGCTTTGTCTTGTGGCGTTATTTCGTTTTTTGCTTTCATGCTAGGCTTCATTAAGGTAGTCGTATAATTTACCCGCATCACTTAAATCTACGATAGTTCCGTCTTTTCTTTTTACGCAACCGTCAACATATCCTGTTCCAAAATGCAGTTCCCAACAATAATACTCAATCCAACTATGTGCGTGTTCATCATTAAATGCCATTTGTATAATTTGAAATAAAGCATTTTGCAAGTGTGAATTATTATAAGTTAGATTTGCTTCAAAAGCATCCGCATATAACTTATTAGCATAACCCGAACACATAATATCGTAATCGTGTTGCTTTTCAATTGAATCCATAATGTCTATGAAGTGGTCTCTTTTAATTTCAACGAAGCCTAACACCGTATATAATTCAGGCTTAGTTTGTGTTTTTTTACTTACTTTTTGCTTACTCATAATTTTGTTTTTATCTGTTAATATTTGGCTCAACTAAAGCCCGAAATCATATACTAAACGGTTATATATCGTTTACAATATCTTCATCATCGTAACCAAAAGCTGATTCGCTTGGATCTGGTGCTGTAAATCCTTCGTCTTTTGTTTTTATTTGATTTTCCTCGTCTGTTTCTAGTTCTGGTTTAGGATCAGAAAAGTATAGTTGTGTATATACACTATCTAATTGCTTAGGAACTTGCCAATAATTTGTTAGCGGTACAGTAGACTGCTTAATGTAGACAAACTCATAAGTATCTCCGTCTATGCTTTTAATAATTCTTCCATCTGCTTGTAAAGAATTACAACCTTTAGGGTTAAATTTAAAGCCAGCAAATTTGCAATATTCTTTTAGCTTAGTTTTAAATGGGCCAGCTTTCATTTTGTTGTTACCCGATTTTTCTTTAAAATGATTATACATATCTGATTTTGAAATATAACAATCTAAATTTCCATCTTTTGGAAAAAAATACAAACTAGCCCAATCGAAAAATCCGTCATACTGGCCTATCTTTTGCATTGCGTTTCGTTTCCGTACATTTTCGTTTGGAGCTTCTATCTTTGTTTCTGTATTTAAGTAAAATTGAAGCGAATAAAAACAATATTCATAAAATTTACTGTACTGCTCGTTAGACCAGGTGTCTGAAAAAAAATCCGTAGAAAAATCATTTTTTGGAGTGTATTTTTCAGCATCTATGTCTGTAACGTCATGGTAATAATCTGAAAAAATATTAAACAATACTCGCCTATTGCTTGATCCTTGTTCGTACAATGCAAAATTGGTAGTAATTACAAATTTGCTCGCATCTCCAAAAGGTATATCTACATACCCTTTTTGCATTACACGTATAGAAATTTGATCGGTTACTGCGTTGTAAACTATTTCAAAAGGAAAAGATTTATCTGCATCTTCAACACAAATTAATGAAGTAAATTTGGTAACATCAGAAAGCATAAACTTATCTTTAATCTGCTCTTTATCTCGGCCATTAATTGTTTTGATATTTTTAAAAAGTTGTTTGTACATCTTATGAAAAACTAAAGATTTACCCGAGCCACCATTGCTATCGTTGTTTTCGCTTATACGATAATCCATGGCGTAAACTAGCCAAGCTCTGCTCATTACTTTATGTTGATGGAGCAAATAACCATTTGAGAAGATTCGATTTAACAAAGCCTGCTTTTGTTCTTCATTATAAATCAATGGCAGCGCTTCTTCTGTAATTTTGAATTTGTTTTTTACTCGATATTCTGTTTGATCCTTTACAACTTTATCAATTTGCAGTTTTTTTTGTTTTTGGGTTAGGTGTGGTTCGTTTTCAATTTTTGTAATAGCATCTTCAAAATGTTCCTCATGGCTTTTTCGCCAATGAATACGGCAGGTATTAATTATAAAATTGAAATAATCGTTGTTTTCATCTATTTTCGTAAACGTATGTTTTTGGGTTTCTTCGTCATATTCAATTTTAAATGGTGGTTTTTTTGGATTGAAGTGAATATCCTTTTCTAAAATTTGATTTTCAAATACATGAAAGTCGTTTCGTTCATCGTATTTTTCTTTGATAATTTTATCTTTTGAAACTTTAATGATGGTGTTTCTAAAATAAAAACGTTGAAAATCCCAACCATGCGTTTGTATGTTTGGCTTCAAAACTGGTAAAGACTTTAATTTGGTAATTTTTACGTGAGTAGAACGTATAACAAAATTGATAAGCGATTTTGGCGCATAAATTTCTTTTAAATACTGCTCCGGGAATCCTTCAATATCTTCCTTCTTTACAGATTGTATAATATTTGTACCGTTTGAAAACTTAATGTACTCATAATCTTCTGTGCTAAACTCGTCTGCATACTTGTAAAAGCCGTTAAACTCCAAAAACTGAATCATGGCAATATTGTCTATGTCCCACCCCTTAAAGTTGCCTTTATTATCATATTTAGAAAACCAAAATTGATAAGGCAAAGCAGAATCAACTAATTTTTTGAAACTACTACAAACGTAATCAAAGCTTTCGTTTTCATTTTTTAGTTTATCATTTAAAATATCTACAAAATCTTTTACATCTTTTTTGCCTTTTCCTCTATAAGTGTGGTTTTTAAGCCATTGTGGAAGCCTTATAATTTTTATATCGCTGTATTGTTTAGCAATCTGTTTCGTTTCAATAAAGCCAACCTGATCTATATCTCCACAATAATATAGGTTGTGTATGTTTTCTTTTAAAAACTTGTAGGTATCGTAAGGAAGTTTTGCTGTTTCGCTGTTTAACCAAATAACAAAATAACCCAGAGAGTATAGATTTAAACCATCCCTATCTCCAGAAGCTATAATTACTGTGTCTATTTTATACTTCTCTTTTGAAGGTAATGATAATTTTTCTTTTACCGCTTCAGAACAATCCTTTTCATACGCTTTTTTAAGTCGATCTATTTCATTTTTAACCAAGTCTAAACCAAAAATGTGATTTTTTGGTTTCGTTCCTGCATACGAGAAACGAAAACGAGCATCTTCGTTTAATGGCTTGTAAATTTTTTGCCAATCTTTATGCTTAAACACATACAAAGGATATGCTTCGCTAGACACAGTTGTTTGTTCTACTAGCTTTTCGCCATACTGTTCAAATTTGCGTGTACCAGGCTTAAACTGCTTAATTCTGCTGTATTTATTTACAGTATGCAGCTTAAAATCTTCGCAATGTTGCTGGGTAACAAAAGGACCAATGTTTTTTAATTCAAAATCGGTCAGCTCTTTTTTATAATCAAACGTATGATCGTTTATGTTTGCATCTGCATCAGCAATTTTATCTTTATATGTTGCTTTAGAAAACTGAATAGTTAATCCTTGTATATTGAAAAGCTTGTAAAGAAAAACCAAGGCATCGTAAAATCCTAAGTTTTCTTCTTCACAAACTAATGATATAGGGTTATAAGACTTACCACCAAAATCTTTAATTACATAGCAATCTGAATCAGTTGGCTTAAATATTCTAGAACTAGCGTTGTCTTCTTCTCTAATTTTAAAATTTATAAACCTACCAACATCTCCTGCTTTTGGGTAGTAATGCAGCAGAATATCTAATCCGTCTCGGGTAACTTCATAAATTTTAGAAAGGTCGTATTTGTGATTTGGCATTTTGTTATGAGGTTATGTGTTTTTTTTTCTTTTCCAGTTAATAATTTTGTTGATTATCATTGGTTTTGATAAGATTTGATTTTTTTTGATTATCAAACACAATCAAATAATCAAATTAAATAAACCAATAACAAGTAAAATTAAAATTGAGGTAAATCGTTTCATGATTTTAAATTTGAGCGTTAATATTAATTTTTAAATTGGCGTTTTTTTCCTGCAACTATTAAAAGAATTATATAAGAGATAACTGCTATACAAAAGCTTAGCAGCATCCAAAATGAAAGCATCCAGCTAATTTTAAATAGTCCTAAAAGACAAAATACAAGGATTCCAAAAAAGCTCATTATGGAGTAAATTAAAACGTAAATCAATATGAAAAACAACAGCCTTAACATGACACTTGTATTGCATCTGTAATTGTGATGTTTCGCATATTTTGAAGCCGTATAGCATCAATCTTTGAATACTGTAAGTCGATGTACTGCTGGAACGCTTTTTTTAAAGCTTTGCCTTCTTTTATTTTAGCGTTTTCTGGAATAAAATTAACTTGAATTTGAGCAGTAATAATGTTTGCATAATATACAAGCAATCGGTTAAAGCTTATTACATCGTAATTGTCTAGGTCAGATACATTTATAAATTCAACAGCAATTGTATTATCAATTGTTTCTGAACTAATTACAAAATGCTTGTTATCGTTAGCTTTGACTATATATTCTAGGAGATTTCTTTCGTTTATACTTTCAACAAAGTAGATTTTGTTTTTTTCGTTTGTGGATAGTTTAAAAATAGTTTGTAAAACACTTTGTAAATCTTTAGATATATATAATGATTGCTTTGTTTTTAATTTGAAACAAGACTTCATTAAAATTTTTGAAGTAACATCTGCTTTGCCGAATACAATTATTGGTTTCATAGGTTTTTAGGTTTTAATGTTTATAATTTTTGTAGAGCCATTCCAACAAGTTGTAAGCCCTTGTCGTAGTCGTGCTTTATGCTGATGCCTGTTTCGCTTTTATTATCGCCTTTGATACTCATTTGCACTAATCTTTTGCTTACACCGTACTTTTCAGCTAGTCTGTTTACAACTGTATTGTTGTATTTGTTTTTTTGATTATCTTTGTTCATTAATTTAATCTTTTCGCTTTGCACGAAACTTGATTTATGTTGTTTCGCCGTTTACGAAAGCAAATATATAAATAAATACTGTATTAAAACAACAAATAATGAAAAATAATTCTAACATATCTTTATTGTACCCTAATTACAATAAACATACATTACAATACATTCTTTAAGTTTTACAGAAGATTTCGATTATTTTAGTGATGATGCCAACGACTGGTATGCCAGGAGGGAAGCACGATTGTTTTTTGATTAAAATTACCCTCTTACAAACTTACAAACGAAATTTTTTGTAAGTTGTTTGTAATTTTTTTGTAAGCTTGTAATTAATTAATATAGAATACTTTAATATATACTCTTACAACTTACAATTACTTTCTAATATTATAAGTAAATAAAATAATATAATATATAATAATATAAAAAAAAGAACTTGTAAATCTCGTTTTTTCGTTTTTTGAGCCAAAAAAAGTTCTTTTTTAGATTTTGCTCTTTCATCTTACAAATCCCAATGCTACTAAATCTTTGGGGTCGGGGGTAATGAAAAGGCAAATTTTGAAAATTAAAAATCGAAGCTTGCAGACAATCAAATGAAAAATTTAAAATTATTTTAAAAATAAGTTTAGCTTTTTTTGTAATATTTTGTAAGGAATTGATGTAATAATTTCTATTTTAGTTCTTTACACTCTTACAAGCTGTTTTTTTATCTTTGTAAGTTTTTTTAAGTTGTTGTATATCAATATTTTAATTTGTAAGAGATTAGCTGGTAAGTTTGTAAGATTTGTAAGTTTAAGGAGAAAAAGCATGAAAAAACTTATTTTCATGCTTTTAAATAACAAAGTTTATTTTGAATTGAATTACTAATCTTGTTTTAAATTTAACTTAGATTGCCACTCGTCCACTTTTAGAAGTAGATTATCTACATCATTTTCGTATTTTTTTGGGCATCTACTTTTTGAGATAGAAGTTTCGTTTTTTGCTAAAACCCTGCTCACTTCTTTGTAATTAATTAGCAGTTTTACCCCTTCTGCTTTGTTTGTGTTTTCGTTTTTCATTTTACTTTTTTAGTCGTTAGCATTTTTTTCATAATATTTCAAATCATACATTCCATTCAAAACAGCTTCGGATAAAAAGCCTTTTTCTTTTAATTTTTTGATTAAATTAAAATCTTCCCCAGTAGCTTCTTTAATTAGATTTTCTAAATCATAAGGATTTTCAGCAACAATTAAAGCCAGCTCTTTTTCAGTGCAATCTTTTATTGTCTTTGTGTAATAAGTGTCATATTCATTGTCAAAATTAATAGTTCCAATTCCAGAATTATATTCATCCATAGTACAAACTTCATCGCCACTACTGTCGTATACTTCATTTAAAGTTTTATCATCTTCATGAATAAATAGATGTTTTCCGAAATAAGATTCTACTTCTGATAACTCATGAACTCCTTTGTAAGTTAAATGTCCGCCATTATTAAAACGACCTCCTTTTCCAATGTGGAACATTACAATTGTATTTTTCATAATTTATAGTATTTAGGTAGTGGTTAATTCCAATCTACATGGCGAAAATACAACTATAATTGAAATAACAAACAAAAAAAGTGTTAAATTTCAATTATCGTTGAAATTTAACACTTTATGAATTAAAACAAATAAACTCTTGCTTAGCAGCTCTCTTTAAAAATATAAAAAAAATTACTGTACCACAAAAGTTTCTACACTTTGTTGAGGATGATTCGAGTTGCTATTTTCGCCTTCAATATCACATCTAGCATTAGCAATGTTGTATTTAATATTTTCTAATGGGATTTGAGTGTATCTATTTTTGTCAAAGTAAGCATAGTTGTCTTGAAAGCTTTTAGCTTTGACAAGTTTTATGATGATATCTCCGTCAAAAACAATATCTGCTCCCCCTTTCGTTCTGCCAGTTGTAGTTTGCTGAAACACGACTACAAACACTTTGCCGTCAAACTTTTTGCGTAAATCTTCATCGAAGCTTATTCTACCAATCATATTGATCAACTTTTGCCAGCTATCAATAAAAATGAAATCATAGTCTTTTACAATATTGTAAAATTCTTTTGCATCGTCAAAATCGCCTACCATATCAACTAGGCTAGGATCGCTTATGTAGGCGTTAATCTTATCCTGACTTAATACACTTTGTGGGTGTTGCTCCAGACTTGCAAAGAGGGTTGATCCTGACTTACTAAAATCGTTTACCATTTGGTAAAGCATAGTAGTTTTGCCTGCGCCCTGGTGGCCGTCTAAGGTTATGGCTACACTATGAAACGGCTTTTTCTCTACTCGCTGTAAGAATTTGCCTGTTTCTCCGCCAATATCCCAAAACTCGCCTTGATTATTCCCTAACTGTTGAGCGTTGGTAACTTTGCCATGGCGTTTTGTTTTTCTACTAACAGACTTCGCTGTATGCTTTATGACTTCTTTTTTTGGCGTTTCATCTTCAATCGAATCATCATAACTATCATCATCAAAATCATAATCGTCTATTATTTCAAAATCTTCAGGTTTAGGTTCTGTTAGGTCCTGACTATCTTTTTTTTTTTCAGAACAACTGCATGAGCCTTTTAAACCGCTTTTGTTTTTCATCTTGTCTAAGATATTTAGCGTTTTACGTTTTTTTTTAGCTCCAGATAAACCATAGGCTTTTACGTCTATCTCGTCATTGTCTTTTACATAAGCTTTTAAATCTTTTACGGCTTCCTGAACTTGCTTGTAAAGTCTATTTTCTTTATCTACACGTCCTTTTTTAATAGCGTTTTCCATTCGGGTAATTAAACGCTGTACTTTTGGCTTATCTGGTGTAGTATTGTTCATGCCAATATAAGATCGTAACAGAGTAACTGCATAATTCACTTTTTGAGAGCCAACAAACTTGGTAATTTTAGTTTGTAGAGCATCATCGCCTAAGCTTACGTCTGCATCTCGTTCGCCTTCCTCTACGGCTTTAAATAGCTTAACTACTTTTTTGTTGACTTCTGCTAATAAATCTGCTTCGCTAGATGTTTTTCTAACCTGACGGCTTACTATCGCTTTTTGAAACGCCATATAAAGCAACTGTATTTTTCTAAAGGTAATCGGGATTTTAGATTTTATAAAATTATTAAACCTGCGGATTAACTTATATTCTGCATCGTAATTGCTTACGGTTTCTGCGTTTACTTTTGCTTTTACTTTTTTGGTGGTGGTTTTTACCTTTGGTTTAGATGTAGCTTTTTTATTTGAAGCTTTTTTATTTGAAGCTTTTGGTTTAGCTTCTTTTTTTTCAGTTTTTTTAGCTTTTGGCTTTTCAATTTCTTCTAATGGAAACGCTTTTTTATCAACTGCATATAAAGCTTTGGCTAATGTGGTTTTGGTCCAATAGAAGTCTAGTTCTATTTTTCCGTTATTTACCAATTCTTTTATAGATTGGTAGCCAGCTTCGGACATTTCGTAATCTTGGTTAAGAATAGCATAGCTGAACATTAATTCTTTTCCGTCGCTTTCCAGTATAAATATATCTGTACCACCGTAAAAATAATGTGCGTGTACGATTTGCTCTTTTAGAGGAAGATCGCTTTTCTCGCTGGCGTATAGCTTTGGTATTTCTTTTAGCTCTTTGTCTAATCGTTCTACAACGTCTATTAATTCATTACTGGTTACAACGTCCTGTTGGTGCTTTGGCGCATAAAGTTTAAAATACTTTGCATCACGTTTTACCTCTCGTATGGTTTTTTCTTTTTGGTAGGCTTCGTTTATAAGCTTTAGAAAATCATCTACGGCTTCTTTTATATCTTTATCATCGTTGTAAAATTGCATGATGTTTTCTACATCGCTTTTAGTCGATTTTACTTCGGCTGGAAGTTTAGACCAATTTACGTTACTTACTTCTTGATTGTAATTGCTTAAAGTTATCATAGTGTTTAGTTTTATGCTGAAAGTTTTGCTTTAGCTAGTTTTAATTTTATTTTTATTGCTATGGCCTTAGCTTTAGCAATTTGTATCTGTTTACTTTTATTGGTGCTTACGTTTTGTACTGGCAATTCTATAACAGGAATTTTGCACTCATCTACGTCCACCTGATTTATTTTATAACTCATCAAATAATTGAGCTTAGAAAACTCTTTAACTCGTTCGTCTAAATTACCACTTTTAATAGAAAACTTTTCTTTTTTGTCCTGAATTTGCTCTATAAGTTTTTGCTTAAATTCTGAACTGTTAATTTTTTGGTAGTTTTCTTCAATCTCTGTTTTTTCTTTATTAAGATCGGCTATTATTTCTTCAATGTTTGTGTTTTCATCTACACCTCTTGACTTAAATATACTACGTTTAATTTTAGAAAATTTAGATAGTAAAGTTTTAAAACTGTCTAAGGTTCTGTCCCAGCTTTCATATTCAGACAAAGCATTGTATCTTGTTTTTAGTGCTATTAAAAACTTATCTTCTCTATTACCTTGTTTAAATTCTTGAATTAAAACATCTACTTTGTTATATCGCTCTATAATATCCTTCTTATTTTTTGGTAAAGCATCTATATCTACTTGACTTATATTATTATAATAAAAATTTTTATCATTATCAACAAATAAATGTTTATTATTTATTGATAATTCTGAAACACTAGCCAAAAGGCTTGTCTTATAATTTTCATAGCTTGTTTTTATACCAAAATAATTTCCAATATCGCTTATTTTACTGTTTATTATCATAAGCTCCCTGTTCATGTTTTCTTTTATCTTTTTCATTTCAAAATCGAACAGAACTTCTAAATCTGTAATTAACGCATATTTGACGGCTTCTGGATCAAGACTATCTTCATCTAAAACATTACCTCGGTCTGACTTTTCCCAAAGTTGATTTATACGTGCCGTTTTTTCTTCTAACTTTTGAAATATAAAAACGTCCATAGAGTTTTCCATAAGTGGCATAACAATACGCACATAGGCGTTTTCGTTTTTTTGGCGCCAAATACGGCCTTCTAGCTGTCTTATATCGGTGGGATTCCAATCTGGATAAAGATTATATAAACAAGTTGATTTTTCTTGAAGATTAATACCTTCTTTTATTGTTGCAGTACCTATAAGTATTTTAACTTGGCCACCATTAAAACCTTCTTTGATGCTTTCTTTTTTAGTTTTAGATGTTTTTCCTGTTAATATTTCTACTTCATCTACTTTTTTACCAGATATTGTTTTTAAGCTCGTTTTTAAATTAAGATTACGCATTAAATATGATTTAATGTATCTAAAATATTCTGTACCTCGATTAATGTAAATAACTTGCCCACTCAACGGCTCTCCTCTTTTGTTATGCCATTGTTGAACAGTTTTTATACATTCTACGGTATAAAGTATTTTAGGAGAATTTTCAACAAATTCAGTATCATCTACCGGGGATTCTGAATTTTTTAATAAAAAAGGACTTAAAGCATTATTTAACGACATTCCCATAAGTCTTAATATCCTGCCCGGATCTTCTTTACTAGAACCTTTTGATGCTTCGTGATTTATATTTTTTTGTTTTATTTGCTGTGTTTCGTTTAATTTTAGATAACTAAGTACCTGATCGTTTTCTGCTAACTGTTTTACGCTTTCCTCACTTGGTTTTGTAAATTTTGGAATATTAATCTTACAAGGTCGTTTTATATTAGCTTCTTCTCCTGTTTTAAAATTAATGTGAGAATTAATAAGCTTTTGTAAAGAAATACGATTGTTAAATGATTTTACAACATTATCTTGCCTAATACTACCTGAAGGACTTACAACCCATTCTGACGATTCGTGAATATACTGCTCAAAAAAGATTTTGAGGTTTTGTATATTATTGTTTTTCATATACTCGTATGCTACAAATGATAACATAGAGTATATCTCTAAAGGGCTGTTAGTAAATGGTGTTGCTGTAAGTAACATTACATTTCTGCCGTATTTTCGCTGTATATAATTTGCTAAGAAAAATAATTTTATTGCTCTTTTTGCAGGATCACCGCCTATTGATATATTAAACTGCTTTCCTTCTTCGTCTGCTTTAACTTGCGTAAATACTTTTTTAAAATTATGTGCTTCATCTACACAAATATAGTCTATGCCTAAATCGTCTATGTCTGCAATAGTATCTTTAAGACCTACGCCTATAATTTCCTCGGCTTTTTCTGCTTCTTTTTCTGATTTTCTTTCTGAATAATCGTCTTGTATTACAACTTTTTTTAAATATTCAAAGTGGTCTTTTGATGTTTCTTCATTAAAGCCTATTTTTTCAAAACCTTGTGTTGTAACTAAAGTTATTGTGTTTTCATCTATTTTTTTAGTAAAGTCTATATTTTCATAATAACCTTTACCTAAATTATACCATTTGTTTAGCTTTATTCCTGTGCCTGTAAGAATACCAGGCTTGCCGTTTTTACCAAACATTTCGCTTATCCAATTCTCATAAGTAGAATTAGGTACAACAACTAGAGGGCGTTTGCATTTACCGTTTTTAATGGCCGTACATAATTCTGCAATGGCTGTCATGGTTTTACCAACACCAACATCATAAGCAATAATACCACTACCCACCAACTCCATAAAGGCAATACCCTCTCTTTGCGCTTCTCTTAGGTCTAAATCGTTATCTCCAAATTTTCGGCTAATTTCTACGCCAATAGGTATTTTTTTATGATTAAGTAAAGCTATGGCATTATGCTGTTCATTATAAATTTGATCTATTTTTATTTGGTCTTGAAGTGTTAAGGCTTCATGTAAAAATATTTTAAATAATCGCTCGCCTTCATCTCTTGAGTTTTTCTTTTTGGCATCCCATTCTTGTTGATCTATATTTCTAGGTTTATTTTGGTTTTGTAAATAAACAGATACAATATCCCACGCAGATACTTTTTTTATTTGCTCTTTAGGATATTCTCTTAACCAATCTTTAAAAATAGATTGTAGTGCATCGCCTTCTGGCCTTACGCCTACAAGATCATCACGTAAATCTGTTATTTTATAGTTTTTAGCCATAGTAGAAATAGCTAAAATAACAGGACGTTCTCCAACAATAGGGTTTTGTATAGATAATGGTTCTGGTTTTGCATTTTCTAAAACTTCAATATGCTTATCATAAACTGTCTGTCCGTAATTTTTTATAATGGTGGTGTCTTGTTTTTTGAGCTTGCTTATTTTTTCGTAAACATTACCAAAAGTATAAATAGCAAACGGAACCAAATCGTTTACTGTGGGATCAAAAAATATAATTTCTTTTTCTAACCACGAGTTAAGTAAACTTTGTTTTTCTTTTACAAAATAAGACTTCCAGCTAGTCATTGGGATTCCTTGCTTTTTTCTGTACCATACCCAAGCTTTTATCTCATCTTTGGTAAGACCAGGATTGTATTTTGCCACGGTTTCGTCTATGGTGTAGGTTTGTCCTTGTGGAGCGTTTAAGCCTTTAGCTTTTAACAATACGTTTTTTACATATTGGCTATTACTTTGTATGAGGGCTTTGGTGCTATCTTTTAATGATCCATTATATACTTGCATGGTTTTATTTTTTAGTGGCTAATTTTAGCTTTATTTTTACGGCTATGGCTTTGGCTTTGGCTATTTCTAAGGCTTTGTAATTTTGATTAGCTTTTTGTGTTTTTTCATCAAACCTTTTTTTAGAATATTTTTTAGGCGTTGACTTATTAAAAGATTGTAATTTTATAAAAGCATTATCAAATTCTTTTTTAGCTTTTATAAATTCGGGCGTTCTTTTTGCTAAACCCATTTCGCCTTTTTCAGCAACAGAATTTAATTTATCACTTAATTTGTCTGTATAATCGTTCCATTTTTTGGATTCTACTTTCCATTGTTCGTAAGTTAAATTTTCAGCAGCTTTTTTTAGATTGTTTTTTTTGTAAAAATCTTCAATAGTTTTAGGCTTATCTTTTAATCCCACAACACGCAATACATCTTCTTTAGAACCACGTACCATAAGAGGAAACATAAAACCGGACGTTTTATATTCTTCTCCAGCCACCTTTTCGGGATGCTGGATAAACCAATTATTGTCTTTAAGCAGTTCTAAATTTGTCATGCGTTATTGTCTTTCAATGTAGTATAGCGTTGCTTCCAAACTAATACCGTCGTTAATTGCCATTTTTATCATCTGGTTTTCTATGTTTTTATATCCGGATTCTACTTGTATGGCTTCAAATATTGTCGGGTTTTGATCCTTACTAATACTTTCAAGTATTTTTTTCACTTTCTGTCTGAGCTGTTTTTCCATTATCTTTTTCTTAATAAGATTATATCGGTTGGTACTTTTGTGCCTTTAAATATGTTATCGGGCATACGGTAAGCATCTATAAGTTCTAAATCTTTGGTTATTTTACTTTTTTGAGAAGTGTAGCTATTTCGCAAAAATCCTGAAGGTATAAGAAAAACAATAAGACCGTCTTTTTTAAGAAGCTTCGCGCAAGTCATCATAAAAAATATTTCAAATTGTTGCGCTTTAAGATTGCTAAAATGTGTTTTATATAAACCTGAATATTTGCCGTATGGTGGATTTCCAATAGCAAGATCAAAAGGATAATCTTTTAACCAAGTTACGCCTTTGGTTATTTTGCTTCTGTACTTTGGTGGTTGCAAAAATGCTTTTTCAAAATAGGTATTATATATTTCTGTTTTGGGAGATCGTAATTTTGCTATTTGGTAATTGGTTTCGTCAAGCTCAAATGCTGTGCAATTCTGTGGATTGTCTAAAACTTCTAAAATATTTCCTGTTCCGCAAGCTGGCTCTAAGATTTTACCTTTGTTTTTATCGAAGCCATGTTTTATAGCAAATTTATACATGACTTCGCATAACCATATAGGCGTAAAAAATGAATACAACAAATTTTTGCCGTCGTTTGGCTCATAGTTTTTAAGTATTTCTAAATCGCTTTGAGAAATGCTTTTTTTTTCTAAGATCTGTTTTACATCGTTTATCATGTTTCTATCAAAATTTTTATCAACATATAGTGTTTATTTCACGACTTAATGTTGATAGAGTATGTTGTCCTTTTACTTCCTATCCTTAATCAATTCATTAATTTGATAGAAAGTAACAATAGCTGTGCTTACTAACATGGCTACTTGTGCAATAGCTACTATAACTTCCAGCTTTGTTTTTTTCTCTTTTTTTATCAATTCCTTATCCATAATCTCTTATATTACAACTTCCTGCCCAGCAACAGTTAAACTAACACGCATATTTAAGTTGTCTGGGTTAAAGTCGCTTAGTTGCGTAATTAATCCTGGTATTTTTGCAACAGGAAGTTCTACATTTATATCTCTTATTGTTGTGTCGCTTTGTGCTGGTAGGTTGATGCTATTTATGTTGGCAACACTAGAAGCAATAATGTTGTCCTCCTTGTCTAAAAAATCTAGCCTATTAAGCCTTAATGTGCTTTGCTCCGCAAGTATAAAATCTGTAAACGAAGGATTTATAATTTTTAGATCCAACAAAAAACGAATTACAGGCTTGTTGCCAAAAAAAGGCAAACCACCTACCCAACTTACATTTTTAATTCCAGCAATTTCATATTCTAATTGCTTAAACGAGGTCATGTAATTGTCTGCAATTACTTCTGCTTTTCCTTTTGCCCACCATAACATTGTGCCAAGAATTAATCCGATACCTACTAATTTATTCATACGTTCTATTGTTTTGATATTTTTTTAAATTTTTCTACTCCTCTGCTTCCAAAATAAGCTAAATACACCGCAAGAAGTAAAGTTTCTAACAGCGAAATCCATTGTTCTTTTACTGTAAAATTAGCTATTGCACTATCTAGCAAAACAAATATAGACAGCGAAATAGTAAGATAAGCTAAGGTTAAAGGCCTTATACTTTTACTCAATATGTTGTCTGAAGTCATGTCCGCTTCCCAGCGTTTCGTTACGTTTATAATGTCTTGCTTGTCTAGATCTATGCTTGCTTGCAGCATCATCTTGTCTGCTTCGCTTAATTCTTTTTGTCCTTTAATCTTGTTGCCGATTTTTTCTAAAGCTTCTATTCCTGTGATATTGCTTGCTAATTCCAATAATTCCGGAGCAACAAACTTTCCAGCGCTTGCCATTGATCGCAGAAGATCGCCTACTCTTGTAGTTCCATTTCTTTCTTTGTATGTTGTTTTATCTGGCATTTTACTTTATTATATAATTAACAAAAGCAAAAACTAAGGCTATAATGATGCAGATAATCAAAAATTTAATAATGTCCATCAACATACTATCTATTTTATCTAGTATTTTTTTCATTTATTCCTAGCACTTGTTAAATTCATTTTAATTTCGTTAGTCGAGCGATTTATCTCTTTTAAATTTTCTTTTATATCATGAAAATTCTCTTTGTTCTGGTTTACGTCCTGCCTTCTAATTGAAATCAAATCTTGATTAATTTCATTTTGTTTTTGCATCAATCCTGTAAGGTCTTGTCTGCTTTGTATAGCTTCGTTTCTCCAAATTATTTGATCTTCATTGATTTTTATCCACATTTTATACGCCATGAAGGCAACAAATATTAATACAACTCCAATTATACCGAAGTCTACTAATTTATTTGTTGCACTGTCTAGTTGAAATATCATGTTATTTTGTTTATAAGTAAAACCAAATTACCGCAGCAACTGCATAGCCAACGCCTGTTATTACTGCATCTTTATAACAAGCTTTTGTTTTGTTTTTTCTAGCTAAAATGTTCAAATAGTACATAAGCTGCATCACTTTATTTTGTGAATTTCGACCACTAAAATACTGTTGAAACCACTCGAATATGCCACCTAAAAGAGTGCCTGCAATTAAACAAATAGCCGTTAATCCAATAATTCCTAAGCTTTCAAAGTCCATTAAAATACTTGAAAGAATAAATAAGATAGCACCTAAAATAAGATGTGCTATAATTTTGAATGTTTTTGTTTTAAATAAATTTTTCATTTTTGTTTTGTGTTTAATTATTAATTATAAAAGTTGATTTACTTCAGGTTTTCTAAATTAAAATGACCACCAGAAAACCAAGTTGAAAAATCTACTAGATTATTTCAATATCACTACCTGTCAATCCAAAATTAGACTGAGCATCTTTAGCGTATTCTTGGTCTAGAATTGAAGGAAAAACCTGCTGTATTCTCTTTGTAGCATAAGCGTAGATGTTAGCTTCATTTATTCTTCCTATCATGTGTTCAGTCTGAGCTACTAGAGCATTAGGCATAGCAAAAGAAATATCATTTATCTTTCTTTGTTTGCCTTGGGCATCTATGAAGCTCCATATACCTTTAACTGTTAATGTATGTTCAGTTAAGTACATATTTGTGAATGTGACTTTTACAAATTCTTCGTTAATTCTAGTATTAAATTTACTAGAGAATTTAACTTTCTCTTTGCTTTGAAATACTGCGTTTATTTTTGACATATTTTTTTATTTTAAAAGTTTATGATGGTGAAAATGTTTCATCATTGCTATCAACTCCATTCCCGACAACCCATGTGTGCCCATAGTTTTCTACTAGACAATAAACCTTTTCTAGTTCATTAGCTGGTGTTCCATTACTTACGTTTTTACTAAAACCTGTTGGAGCTTGATATGTTCCAGAAGGTCTGTTATTGGCGTTTGCACCAATACTCATGCTAATACTCATATCTCTAAATTTATCTGAACCTCCTGTAGTTATATTTCCATAACCTCTAGTAACAATAAAATCAAATAGATTATTGACTATTGCATTAGTATTTGCAACGGTGTCTATTGATTGCCTTTTGTATTCAATAGTTTTTAAAAGTTCACAGGAAGCTAATTCATCCCCTATTGCTAAGTTAACATTGTCAAATGTTTCATCTAATTTTAATGTTACTAAATTTACTAATCTATCAAAGTTTTCATAAGATGTTAAACTTGGGTTTTTACCTTCTAAACTTAAAGAGGTAACACTTGTAGGAATGTTAATTGGCAAAGTTGTAAAAAGATTATCCCTTCCAATAAATAAAGTAACAAGCCTATTCCTATTTATGAAATTTACTGGAAATTCTGTTAGTTTAGTGCCACTAAAATCTAGTTCCTCTAAAAAAACAAATTCAGCAAGTCTTTCAAGACTTTCACTTGCAGCTGTTTCCGAAAAATCTATTGAATTTACAAAAGAAAGTTTTCTTAAAGGTAAAGAAAACAAGCTGTCATCTAATTTAGTAAAATTTGAATCTGCAACTTCTAATTCTATAAGATTTGTAAGAGAACTTAAATCCGAAGGGAATTGCTCAATATTAGCTTTAGCCCTAAAATTTATAGATTGTAAACCTGTAAACTTTTTTAAATCATCAGAAATTACATTACCAACATCAACATTACCACTAGTAATATTACTTATTGATTTTGGTTTTTCAAAACTGAATACAATAGTATGCTCATCAAGTCCATCTGTATATTCGTGAGCGTTTCTATCTATTCTATTTATACCTATATCGAAATCTAAAGTATCAAAACTTCCATCTCCCCATGATACTTGTACTGTTTGAACTATTAAACTTGTAAACCTTAAATCAAGATTAATATTCATAATACTTTCACCATATCCAGTATTACCAGAAAAGAATCTTCCAGTTACTGGTGGGTCTTGATTTTCGTCTGTTAAGGATGGTGTTGGTACTGTAAAAGCTAATTTGTTAAACTCATATCCAAAAATAACATTATCTGCTGTGTATGTTGACATATTTTCTTATGTTAAAATAAATTTCTTCCAAACTCCTGTTGTATCGTTTACTAGCTTATATACGATTCCGTTGTCACCAGCATTTTCACATATAAGTTCAAATCCAACAACCCTTCCAGGAACACGAATATT
>Ga0307981_1000720_pt1 | contig 32216 bp, 33 predicted proteins | sample OrgLakmetagen987_FD_201849 | JGI IMG/M metagenome (GOLD analysis project Ga0307981, IMG submission 201849) | Saline water microbial communities from Organic Lake, Antarctica - #987 | ecosystem: Environmental > Aquatic > Non-marine Saline and Alkaline > Saline | place: Antarctica: Organic Lake... | reverse complement strand
TGTAGACATATCCATGGTGAGGCGGGGCTCCTGAAAATCTGCTTTTTTGGCTTCGACACCATAAAATTACAGCTTTTCAGAACGTTACGCCACCCTCACCAACACCTCATGCATAATTCGGGTTAGACGGCGCCTGACAGCTCTGACAGCATGGGCGGGTTGGCCCCCGCCCGTGATACGGTGATCGCAGCCACTTCTGCACCCAATCGCAGGGCGGCCAAAGCATCGTCGGCAGAGAGCGCCGCAATGCCTGCCTTTGTAAGACACCCCATCTGTGAAAGCTTGGCCAGTACACCTGCATTAAACGTGTCGCCCGCACCTACAGTATCGACAACATCAACCCTGCGCGCTGCCGCCTCGACGCTTTCGCCACTGGCAAGATAGGCCATCGCGCCGTCCCCCCCCTTGGTGACCACCAAAAGCTTTGGACCTTGCGCCATGATACGATGGGCTTTTTCATCAAGGGTCGCATCGCCGGGGATAATCCAATGCAGGTCATCATCCGAGACTTTGAGGATATCGCAGGCGGAAACCATCTCAGACAGCCGCGCACGATAGGCATCAGGTGCCGTTATGAACTGCGGGCGAATGTTGGGATCAATCATAATAACGCGACTGTCGGCTTGATTAACCGCGAGGGCCGCATAGAAATCGGCAGCGGGCATCCCGATCAGGCTGATCCCGCCGAAATAAAGCGCGCTTACGTGAGGGCGGATCACAGGTAGATTGGATGCTTCAAGCGATCGGCCAGCCGTGTTTTCATCATAGAAAGTGTATGTCGCATTGCCGTTGTGCAACTGAACAAAGGCCAGTGTCGTGGGCTGATCGGCAAAAATGACATGGGATGTATCAACGTGGCTGTCTTGCAGCGCGTCGCGCAGCAGGGTGCCGAACATGTCTGTCGACAACCCCGAGATAAAACCAACATTCTGCTCAAGCCGCCCAAGTGCAATCGCCGTGTTGAAGACCGCACCGCCCACATGGGGAGTGAATGAACCGTTTTTTTCGATCATGTCGATCAATGCTTCGCCACAACACAGTATCATTCAGGCCCCCATCACGTTGCTTTGCCAATTTGAGTAGGCGAGTGAGCGCTAACGGTCCAGAGAAAACTTACCCTATTGTCGATGTTTGGCCGCACGGTAAGATGCGGCATCAAAGGGGGATTGCGTGGAATTTGACTATATTATCGTTGGGGGCGGTACGGCTGGATGCGTGCTTGCCAATCGACTGTCTGCCAACTCCAAGATGCGGGTGTTGCTGCTGGAGGCAGGTAAAAACGACAATTACCACTGGGTACATGTGCCGATTGGGTATCTTTATTGCATCGGCAACCCACGCACCGACTGGATGATGAAAACTGCGGCAGAGCCGGGCTTGAACGGTCGCTCGCTGACATACCCACGCGGCAAGCTTTTGGGTGGCTGTAGTTCTGTCAACGGGATGATCTATATGCGCGGTCAGGCGGCTGACTACGATGGCTGGCGGCAGATGGGCAATGTGGGATGGGGCTGGGATGATGTCTTGCCCTTTTTCCTCAAAAGCGAGGATCACCATGACGATGCCAGGCCTTTGCACAGCTCTGGCGGTGAATGGAAAGTATCGCGCCAGCGTTTGCGGTGGGACATTCTGGAAGCCGTCCAGGAAGGTGCAAAAGAGTTTGGAATAAAGCCGACACCAGACTTTAACACAGGGACAAATGAGGGTTCTGGCTTTTTCGAGGTCAACCAAAAGAACGGTGTGCGCTGGAACACAGCCAAGGCTTTTTTGCGCCCTGCAATGAAACGTCCAAACCTTCAGGTCATGACAGAGGCGCACACGCGCCGTGTTCTGCTTGAGGGTAAGCGCGCGGTGGGCGTCGAGTTTGAACATAAAGGCCAGCTGGTGCAGGCGACCGCACGGGCCGAAGTGATCTTGGCCGCTGGGGCAATCAATTCACCCAAGTTGCTTGAACTGTCGGGAATTGGTCAGCCGGACCGACTGGCTGAGCTTGGCATTACACCGCTTCATGACCTGCAAGGGGTGGGCGAAAACCTGCAAGACCATTTGCAAATTAGAACTGTGTTTAAAGTGACGGGTGCCAAAACGCTGAACGAGGTGGTGAACAGCCTTTGGGGCAAGGCCAAGATCGGGTTGCAGTATGCACTGACGCAAAGCGGACCGCTGTCGATGGCCCCCAGCCAGTTCGGGATGTTCACCAAGAGCGATCCCAGTCTTGAGACGCCCGATCTGGAATATCACGTGCAGCCTTTGTCGACAGACAAGCTGGGCGATCCGTTGCATTCCTTTCCTGCGATCACGGTGTCAGTCTGTAACCTGCGGCCCGACTCGGTCGGCGCGACCCATATCGAGAGCACCGACATTGACCGCCAGCCCGATATTCGCCTGAACTACCTGAGTACAGAACGCGACCGGATGGTGGCAGTAGAATCGATCAAGCAAGCGCGGAAATTGATGACCGCGCAGGTGCTGCAACGGTATCAGCCCACCGAAATGCTGCCCGGCCCTCATATTTCGACCGATGACGACCTGCTACGCGAGGCGGGCAATATTGCTACTACGATCTTCCACCCCGTTGGCACCTGCAAAATGGGCAGCGATGACCGCGCCGTCGTGGATGCACAGCTGCGCGTGCACGGGATGGAGGGTTTGCGGGTGGTGGATGCGTCGATCATGCCCAAAATTGTGTCCGGCAACACGGCGTCCCCCGTTATCATGATTGCCGAGCGGGCGGCGGAGATGATCCTGGCAAGTGCGCGCTAAAGGAAGGCCTTAATTCTTGCACAGATCAGGTCTGGGTCTTCTTCATGCATCAGATGACCCAGTTTCGGGACAAGCTCAAAACTGGCATTTGGCATTTGCGCTGCTGCCTTGCGCGAGGTTTCAGGCGGCACAGCGCGATCGTTTTCCGCGGCCAGCAGCAGCGTTGGCATCTGCAACTTCGGCAGGTTTGCAAGCAACGGCTCCAGCTCCCATTGCGCCATCATGGCCAGGGTTCCGTCCACATGACTGCGGTCTTTAACAAGGCGCTGATAAAAGGTCAGGTCGCTTGGCGGCAACGTTGATCCGGTATTTCCGATCAGGCGGGCGACGCTTTGCGGTGAGGATGCCGTCGCAGCGAATAAATCAGCGGTGAAGGGCGTCGCGGAAAGAACCTTTGCCATCACGGGAAACATGAATCCGGCCACACCTTTGAACGTGGAAAGTGCGCCATTGATCCCGACGATCTTGGTTTGATCCATCCCTGCTGTCAGCGCAAGTTGAAGTGCCAAAGCGACGCCAGCGGAATGGCCTATGATGGCGTCGAGGCTCCAGCCTTCAGCCGCGATCAGTGCGTCCAGATCCTCGGCCATCGTGCGCAAGCCCAAACGGTGGCGTGCACCCGACTGGCTAAACCCCTGACCGGGCAAGTCGATTGCGATAACGTGATGATTTTGCGCCAGTAGGGGGAAAAGCCCCCGCCAGCTTTGTGTGGCACCGCCGGCACCTTGCAGCAGCAGCAGGGTCGGCCCTGTGCCCGCCTCTTGGATATGCCAGCGATGGGGCCGGTGAAGGACAAAGCGCGAATGCTCGGCCATGGGCCATCCATCTGAACCGGCGGGCCACCGCATCTTTATACGTCCAGCGCCGCTGTTACGGCGGTCGAAATCGTGCGGGAATTTGCCATAGGCAACGCCAGATAGGTGCCGCCCATCAGTCTGGCCAGGTCGGACAACTGCTGCTCTGGCCGTCTGCCCATATCAATGATCACTGCGTCAGATCCAGACGCGCGCAAAAGCTGCGCCATGCTGCGGGCATCTTCGGAGGCTTGCGCGCGGTTTGGTGTACCGTCCAAGGCGATGTTTGCACGCCCGTCGGTAAGCAATGCGACGGTCGGCAACATCCCTTTTTGCAGCGCCGCCTCAGCAAGTGTGAGTGCTTCTCTCAGACCCAAAGCAAGCGGCGTGGCACCGCCACCGGGAAGGGCAGCCAGCTCTCGCTTGGTTCGCACAAGGGACCGCGTTGGGGGAAGCAGAAGGTCAGCCGTATCGCCGCGAAAGGCCACCAACGACACGTGGTCGCGTCTGGCATAGGCCGCCGCCAGCATCAGCTCGACCGCGCCTTTTGCTTCGGCCAACCGCGTGAGTGCCGCAGAGCCTGACGCATCAACGACAAAGATCAACAACCGGTCTGATTTTTCCTCGTAGCGGCGCAGATGGATGTCTGACGGATGAATGATCACGCCTTTTCGGTCAGGCTGGGACGCACGTCTGATCCGTTGCCAAGGGGCCGCACTGCGCAGGGTTGCAATCAGATCTAGCCGCGCCGACCCGCCAAGCCGCCCCGCACGTGATGGCAAAGGCCGCCCACGCCGGTTGCCGGATTTCGCAGCACCGCTGCCGCTGCCCATCCCGCTGCGCCGCTGTTTTTCGGCCAGGCGGTCCAGAAAATCGGGGGGCAGCAATGCTTTTGCCGCTTCGATCAACATCTCATCGGGCAAACGGTCCTGTTGGTCTGAAGTGCCGTTATCGCTGTCATCGCCTTTTTCGGGTGGGGGCGGCTCATGCTCTGGTGGCTGATCTTCTTCCTCGGTCTGCGGGATCTGGGTGGCGCGTGGGATCAGAACAAGGGCGATTGCCGCTTCAATGTCCTGGCTGTTTACAGCATCACGCCCCGCAAGGGCTGCGTTGATCTGGGCGGCACGCAAGGCAAAACAACCGGCCCGCAGGGATTGGACGCCAAACGCCTCGGCTACATTGGCGATTTGTTCGATATCAGCCTCGCTTAGACGGGCAGGGGCCAGCGGCTGGGGATCTTCAATGTCGATCTGCGCAAGATCACGATGCGTTAGTTCGCTTAGGTCAAGATGAAAGGCAAGGCGATCGGTAATCGTAACCGGTGTCGCCTCGTCATCTATGCCTTCATCAAGGGCGATCAGGGGCGGTGCATCTGCGCGGTCCATCAATCGGGCCAGCCGCCCCGCAAGGGAAGCTGTTGCGCGCTCCGCCATGCTGAGCACCAACAGCCCTTTATGCGCGGCCAAGCCCGGTTCCATCACAACGGTGCCGCTGGCAAGGGTGGCGTTTATGTCGATCCCACCGAACAGCTGGTCATCTTGGATATTTGGGTGCAAGCGGCGCGCGCTATCTGGCAGAAGCGCAAGAAATGCATCACGCACCGGCCCTGCGCGAGACCGCAAAAGGATGCCGCCCAAGCCTTGCGGATCGGCGGCAACCATATGCAGCGCCAGCCGGGCACGCGCCCAGACAGGGTTGACGCTATCGGTCATGCCAAGACGTTTTCCACAACCCGTTCCACGCGCACACCCGTGCCTGCATCGTCCAGTGGATCGCGGCGCAAGCGGTGGCGCAAGGCCAGTGGCGCAGTTTTGCGGATATGAGTACGGGTCAGTGCGGTATCGTCGCGGAACGCTGCATAAGCGCGGGCAGCTTTCAGCAAGGCCAATTCGCCGCGCAGTCCGTCAGAGCCAAGGGCGATGCACAGCTCAGCCACGTCACGCATGATCGCATCGCCCGTTGTCAGCTTTTTCAGCGTGTTGCGCGCCTTGAGGATTTGATCGCGAATCATTGCGTCTTCGGCCTGCCAGCGCAGCATGAAAGCAGCATAGTCACTGTCATATGCATCGCGGCGTTTCAGGACTTCGATCCGTTCGTCCACCGTATCGGGGGATGCCACATCGACGGAAATGCCGAACCGGTCCAGAAGCTGGGGCCGCAATTCGCCCTCTTCGGGGTTGCCTGATCCGACAAGGACAAACCGAGCAGGATGGCGGATCGACAAGCCTTCGCGTTCGACCACGTTTTCGCCGGATTGGGCAACATCCAGCAGCAGATCGACGATGTGATCCTCAAGCAAGTTTACTTCGTCGATATATAGATACCCGCGATTTGCGCGGGCCAGTAATCCGGGTTGAAATGCTTTCTCGCCGCTGACCAGCGCCTTTTCAATATCTAGCGCGCCGGTTACGCGGTCCTCGCTCGCACCAAGGGGCAGTTCGACGACGGGGGTCGGCATTTCGTGCAGTTCTTTCGCCTCAAGCCTGGCCCAATCTGGGCTATCTTCGGGCGTGGCTGCGTTGACAGGGCACCCTTTGATGGCGGTGATCGGCGGGAGCAAAGCCGCCAGCGCACGCACGGCAGTGGATTTCCCTGTTCCGCGATCCCCGAAAACCAGCACACCGCCAATGGAGGGGTCAACTGCTGTCAGGATCATGGCCAGTTTCATGTCGTCTTGGCCAACGATGGCAGAGAAGGGGAAAGGTTGTTTCATAGCGGGTCCTGTTGGGCGAGAGGGGAGACACCGTTCCATGTGCCTTTGTCTGAGAGAACAGCAAAGCGGGCGTAAAGTTCTTCGCTGAACCAGTTTTCGGCGCGCACCGCACGGATTGCTTCGGCGTGATGGCCTGTGCGGGCAAAATTGGCCATCGCTTGCGCGTCAGGCCAGATCGAGAATGTCACTTGATGCAGCCAGGGCACTTCGCCCACGCCAATCTTGAACAAGACAGTGTCGTCGCGCCAGATGACCTTTGAGATGTCCGGCACCCGTTTCCAAAATCGCGCAAGGATGCCCGGCCTGATTGTGGCGCGGGTCAGTGCGGCGAGGGGGCCATTAGGCTCTGCTCCAGTCTCTGTAAATGGGTTTTTGCCGGACCATTCACCGCGGACAGAAGTCGGAGACAGCAATACCGTCCAGCTTTCTGCCGCCTGTTTGGCATAGCGGCGAAAGGGGCCGGCTTGTTCTGTCTGGCGATTTGCAGTTTCCGCGTCAGGCCATGTGGCCAGCACGGCATAGACACCCAAGTTGGGAATAGGAGTAAAGCCAACGCCGCTGCCTGACCCGCAGAGCTTCCAAAACCCGATTCCCGCAACACGCGCCATTGCCGGGCGCGCCAAACCCATCATCGCAAAGGCCCATGCCCGCGAAAATAAGCCGTCAAAACGGTAAAAACTAAGGGTGACAACCTGCGTCAATGATACTTCTTTCTACTGTGTCGTCTCTAGGTGACAGTGGCAAGCTTGGTGCGTATTTAGTGAATTCGCCATAAAAACAAGAAGCTTGCGACCCTTTTTGTATAAAATACATCATGAACAGCTTTGCCCGATTGTCAACTTAAGTTGACACATGTAGGCTGGATTTATGATGTATTCGACTCCCCCACTGCCCACTGCGCAATCCAAGGTGATTGTCATTGGTGCGGGTCTTGGTGGCCTGGCTTGCGCGATGCGGTTGGGGGCCAAAGGCTACGCTGTCACTGTTCTGGACAAGCTTGACCGCGTCGGTGGTCGGGGCAGTTCGATCAGCCAAGACGGGCATCGCTTTGATCTGGGCCCAACGATTGTCACCGTCCCGCAGTTATACGAGTCGCTTTGGGCCGTGTGTGGAAGGGATTTTCATGCAGATGTTGATCTGCGCCCGATTGATCCGTTTTATGAAATACGGTGGCAGGACGGCACGAAATTTGCCGCTACCGGCGATACCGAAACGATGAAGGCCGAGGTCGCCAAGATCAGCCCTCGGGATGTGAAGGGATACGAGAAGTTCCTGCGTGGCAGCAAGGCCCGCTACAAAGTTGGCTTTGAGGGTTTGATGACCAAGCCGATGCACAACATATGGGAGACGATCAAGGTTCTGCCCCAGTTTGCGTGGTTGCGGGCAGATCGGTCGATCCATGCGCATGCCAAGTCCTGCGTCAAGGACGCGCGGCTGCAAATGGCGCTCTCTTTCCATCCGCTTTTCATTGGTGGCGATCCGAACAATGTGACGTCGATTTATGCGCTTGTCGGGTATCTTGAGAAAGAATTTGGCGTGCATTACGCGATGGGCGGTGTTCAGGCGATTGCAGATGCCATGGCCAATGTGATCCGCGATCAAGGCGGCGAGATCAGGCACAGTGTCGAGGTTGATGAGATCTTGGTGGAAGGCGGCAAAGCCACGGGCGTCCGCCTGATGGATGGCGCTGAAATCAATGCTCAGATTGTGGTAAGCAATGCTGATGCCGGCCATACTTATTCCCGCTTGCTGCGAAACCATACCAAGCGCCGCTGGACAGACGCCAAGCTGAAAAACCGGCGTTGGTCGATGAGCCTTTATGTCTGGTATTTCGGGACCAAGGGCACGGCAGATAAGTGGAAAGATGTCGGCCACCACACCATCGTGAGCGGCCCGCGATACGCTGCTTTGCTGAAAGATATCTTTATAAAAGGTAAACTGGCTGATGATATGAGCCTGTATATTCACCGGCCTTCCTTGACTGACCCAAGCGTGGCCCCTGACGGCGATGATACATTCTATGTTCTGTCGCCGGTGCCGCATCTGGGTTGGAAAGACGCGGTTGATTGGGAAAGCGAAGAGCCCGTCTACCGCGAGAAGGTCGCGGCCGAGATCGACAAGATCATGCCCGGTTTCCGGGACCATATCAGTACCGAAACGGTGTTCACGCCACAGACCTTCCGTGATCGGTATTTGTCCCCCCATGGCTGCGGGTTTTCGGTCGAGCCGCGGATTCTACAAAGCGCGTGGTTTCGACCGCACAACATCAGCGAGGAAGTCGCCGGTCTGTATCTTGTCGGGGCTGGCACGCATCCTGGCGCGGGTGTGCCCGGCGTTGTAGGCAGCGCCGAGGTTGCTGCACAGTTGATCCCGGATGCCCCGCACACTGCGGAACGTGCAAATGATCTTTCGGCCCACATTCAGACGGCCGCGCAATGAGTTCGCATATCAATCCCGCCGATCTGGCCCATTGCCGTGATGTTATTCGCACGGGGTCGCTGTCGTTTCATTCGGCGTCCAAACTGTTGCCGGGGGCGGTGCGTGATCCCGCACTGGCGCTTTATGCATTCTGCCGCTTGGCTGATGATGAAGTTGACGAGGGGGGCGACAAAACTGCCGCTGTCCTGTCTTTGGGCGACCGGCTTGACCGCGTTTATGCGGGATGCCCGCTGGATGCACCCGAAGACCGGGCCTTTGCTGCGATTGTAAAGCAGTTCAATATGCCGCGTGCCCTGCCCGAAGCCCTGCTAGAGGGGCTTGCTTGGGACGCGCAAGGACGCCAGTACCAGACGCTTTCGGGTGTGTGTGATTATTCGGCGCGGGTCGCCTCAACTGTCGGGGCGATGATGTGCGTTCTGATGGGGGTGCGTGACAAGCATGCGCTTGCGCGGGCCTGTGATTTGGGCGTCGCGATGCAACTGACCAATATTGCGCGTGATGTGGGTGAAGATGCCCGCATGGGGCGCATTTACCTGCCGCTTGAGTGGCTGGCAGAAATGGGAATGTCGCAGGATGATTTGCTGAACAGCGATACAGCGACGCCTGAGATCAAAGAGATGGTGGCGCGGTTGCTGTCGATGGCGCGTCGCTTGTATCTGCGGTCTGAATCCGGGATTGCCAGCCTGCCAGTGCGGGCGCGCACCGGGATCTATGCGGCACGGTTCACCTATGCAGGAATTGGCCAAAGCCTGCGCCAACAGAACTACGATTCTGTGACACAGCGCGCCCATACATCGAAGCTGCAAAAGATCGGCTGGATGGGAAAGTCGGTCGGCTTTAGTGCTGCGTCGGTGTTCATGCCGCAAGCGGCCACCGTATTCGCACCACCCCTAGAAGAGGTTGCGTTTTTAGTTCATGCTGCGGCAGTTGCTCCAATGGGAGTGGTAGGCAGGGGCGAAGGGCGCACCGGTTCCGTATTGCAAGCGTTGGCTGATCTCAAAGCGAAAGAGATGTTTGCCGCGCAAAACGGATCCAGTGCTGCTTCCTGAACTGACAAAGGTTGGACCAACATGGACTATCTGCTTTTCGGTATATTTCTGGCTGCTTGCTTTGGTGCGGGCACAACCGGAGCCGTTTTCCCGACGGGTAAGTGGTATGAACGGCTGGCCAAGCCCAGCTGGACCCCGCCCAATTGGATGTTCCCGATCATGTGGACCAGCATCTACATTCTGATCGCTTTCGCCGGTGCGCGTGTGGCTGGTTTGGAAGGCAGTCAGTATGCGATGGCGTTTTGGGCCGCGCAGATTGCGTTCAACGCGCTTTGGACGCCGATCTTTTTTGGGTTGCGCCGGTTGAAGGGGTCGCTGCCCGTGATGGCATGTTTGTGGCTGGCCGTAACGGGTGCGACGGTGACGCATTTCCAGCTGGATTTCTGGGCCGGTGTCGCTTTTGTCCCGTATCTGGTGTGGGTCACCGTGGCTGCGGCGCTGACTATCGCGGTCGCGCGTTTGAACCCGCATGAAAAACCGCTGCGCCCTGCCGAGATCGAAGTTTAATCAAAGCGCCAACCGGGACGATGTGGCACCCGAACGGCAAGCATCGGCTTGAGCCATGGCGATGTGAAGCGGTCAAGATCAAGCGCTTCGTGTACCCCAGTGACGGTTTCGCCGTTCAACACGGTTTGCACGGCAGAACGGGAATAAAACGGCGCGTCCAGCATTGGCAGGACCTGTTTCGGCGTATGACCGGGATCAGCGCGGGTTTCGCGGCGGACCTGCCACTTGGAGTTCTTGAAACGAACCGTTGGTGGCGCACTTCCTAGACTGGCATTTCCGGCTTGGTCGAAATCAATTGCCATATCCAGCGTCGTACCATCCCGCCGCTCTGCATCATAGATGCACGTCGCGCCCGCTTTGGTGGGATAGCGACCCCATGTCCAGAAGCTGAAGTCCTGTTCCAGCGCGCGGGTGCCGAAATTGGCGTCGAAATAACCATGACCGGACCATTGCCACCCCGGTGCCTCTAGCTGCACATCAATATCTGACAGGGGCGCAAAGGGCCGCCAGACATGGGTGCCATCCGGAGTCAAAGCCAACTCGACCGAAGTGACAGCGCGCGGCGTTACCGTGATCGTGCCGCGAACCCTCGAGATGATTGGCGGCCCTGAAATTTCATCAACCTCGATGATCAGCTTATCGTCTTCCCAGCGCATTGATGAGGGGCCAACTGTCAATTGGTCGGATGTCTGGCGCAGCGCGTCTCGGCCTCGGTCTGTCATGGTGAACCGTCCGCCCTTGCCGTATGTCGCCACATTGATGCAACAGTTGTTAGCCGGATCGCGGCGGCCCGACCACGCGTACCAAGGTGAGAAAACTGACCCTATAAACCCGATGATCGAGATTGCTTTGGTGCCGCAGTCGCTGATCCCGTCAACGTACCACCAGGCATAGCCGTTTTTGGGGACGTTGAGGTCGAAGTTAGGTCGCTCAATATCGCCTCGGCCGCGTGCTGACCTGAGAGGGTCGCCATCGGCAATCCCGCCCCCGGATGCGCTCCGCCGCCCGCCAGATAAAGGCCCTGCATCGCTGTGCGCGCCGTCGGCCGCGCGAATGCCGCCATCATCCCGTGTGGGGACCGCCCGTAAAGTGCACCGTCCGAGTGCGGAAACAGCCTTTCGAACATCTGTGGCGTTGTCAGCGTGCTTTCCAGCGGCGTCGGGCTGAAGGTTAGGCCGAACTGGCGAAGCCTGTCGAAGATCAACGGGTGGCATTGGCTTTCTCCTGTCGCGGTGGGCTGTGTTGTGGGCGGTGCGTTTAGGATAATCTCGAAACGTTCGATTTCTGGCGTGGTATGACCGTCGCCGCGATCTTGGGCGCAGATATAAAGGCTGGGATCGTCGGGCAAGCGGCCTTGGGCCAACGCGTTGAATTCGGCCTTGGGGTCATCGCCAAAGAATACCGTGTGATGCGCCAGCGCAGGCCCGCTGGGCTGTCCGGCAAAAGCATAAACGCAGGCTGAAAGGCTGCGGGGGCTCGTGGCCTTGGCGGCAACCGCTTTTTGAGCGATGTGCCCCAACGCTCCTTTGACCAAAGCTTGGGGGTCGCCGTTAAACAGGACTGCATCCGTGCGCAGACGCAGATCGCCCGCCGTGACATAGGCCGCGCGCCCGCCTTGGGATTCGATCCGTTTGACATCGCAATCATAGCGAAAGGTCACGCCCTTGCGTTTGGCAAGCTTCTCAAGCGCAACGGCAAGTTGGTGCATGCCGCCCTTGATGGTCCAGACACCTTGAGCTTCGGCGTGCCAGATCAACCCAAGAATGGCTGGCGACTGGTAGGGCGATCCGCCGACGTAAGTTGCATATCGGCCAAACAGCTGCCCGAGCTTCTTTTCGTGAAACTGGGTGTTCAGCATCCCAGCAAGTGTCTTGAGCGGTGCCATTGCCGGGATCAGAGAAGGGTTTTGCAGCACATGTTTTGTAAGATCAAACAGCGAGGGCTGTGGTGCCTGCATCATTGGCGCATCAAAGCCGTCGAACAGTTTTTGCGCCTTGGTGCAGAACTGTTCGAATTCAGACCGGGCCTTTGTGCCAAAAACGGCCTCTATGTTTGCGGCACTTCTGGCGGGGTCTGCATCTAGGTCCAGCATGGTGCCATCGGACCAGAAGTGTCGGGCCAAAAGCGTTTGTCGGGTGAGCGTCAGGTGATCCTCAAGCCGCTCACCCACATCGACAAACAACTTGTCGAACACATTGCGCAGGGTCAGCACGGTTGGGCCTGTATCGACGGGCCCCGCAACAGACGGCAGAGTACGCAATTTCCCACCGGCTGTGGCATGCCGCTCAACAACCGTCACAGCGCAGCCTGCGTGGGCCAACCGCACAGCAGCCGCAAGCCCGCCGATGCCCGCACCAATAACTACGATCTGTTTTTTGCCAGCCGTCAAAAACTCGACTCCCTTGTCACCGGATTGTTGACTCGAAGCCTCAAAGTGTCCAGTGTGGTTTACAGTTTAGTGTAAATAATACTGGACACATATTGAAATAAGCGCTGGAGGAACGGGTTTTGAGGTTTTCTGATCGGATCGAAACGGCTGTCTCTGATGCTATTGCGCTTGGCCAAGCGGGTTCTACCCCCGGCAAGCTAAAATCAGCTTTGCATTATGCGGTGTCGCCTGGCGGCGCGCGGATCAGGCCAACGATTCTGCTGGGTGTTGCGGCTGCTTGCGGCGAGGACAAGCCCGAGATTTCTAATGCTGCTGCGTGGGCGTTGGAATTGATCCACTGTGCATCCTTGGTGCATGACGATCTGCCCTGCTTTGATGATGCAGACACGCGGCGCGGCAAACCCTCTCTGCAGCGTGCCTATTCCGAGCCGCTTGCCGTTCTGGCGGGCGACAGCCTGATTGTGATGGGGTTTGAAGTTCTGGGGCGTGTTGCGCACCTTGACCCAATGCGCAGTGTGCAACTGGTTATGACTTTGGCACAAAAGACCGGCATGCCGGGTGGGATTTGTGCAGGCCAAGGCTGGGAGAGCGAAGAAGAGGTTGATCTAAAGGCCTATCATTCCGCCAAGACTGCTGCCTTGTTTGTGGCTGCGACCCAAATGGGGGCCATCGCAGGTGGTCAAGACCCCGAGGCTTGGGAAGAATTGGGCCAACGTATTGGCGCGGCCTTCCAGATTGCTGATGATTTGCGCGACGCGCTTTATGATGCGGAAACGCTTGGCAAGCCTGTCGGTCAGGACGAGCTGCATGCCCGGCCCAATGCCGTTGCAAAATTTGGTGTGCAAGGTGCGATAGATCAGCTTCATGACAGCCTGAGTGGCGCGATCGCTTCCATTCCGTCTTGCCCCGGAGAGGCGCAGTTGGCGCAGATGGTGCAGTCCTATGCCAAGCGGCTGACCCCTTCTGCCCCTCATAAACGTACGGTGCCGGGCGAATAGGGTTCGACCATGAGCGATATTTCCCTACCGACTGGCGCATCTTCAAGAAAGTTGACGGTATCCGGCCGAATAAACCGTTTGATTGCGACACCAAAATTTCAGGCATGGGCTGCACGATTTCCACTGACGCGCCGCATGGTGCGTCGTGATGGCGAGGCGCTGTTTGATCTGGTGGCTGGGTTTTGTCACTCGCAGGTGTTGATGGCGCTGGTCGACTTGAGGGTGCCAGACATGCTGATGGACGGCCCGATGGGTGCAACGGCGCTGGGCCACCGCTGCCGGATCCCCGCCGACCGGATGGCCGTCTTGTTGCGTGCTGCTGTGTCGATGGATTTGCTCAAGATCACACGCGGCGGTGAATTCAAGCTGTCGCGAAAAGGTGCTGCGCTTGTTGGTGTGCCCGGTCTGCGCGAGATGATTCTGCACCACAGTGTCCTTTATGCCGATTTGGCTGATCCGGTCGCTTTTTTCAGGGGTGAGGTCGAAACGCAACTGGCCGGGTTCTGGCCTTATGTCTTTGGTGCAGACGGGCAAGGTGATCCGCAGGTTGCAGCGACATATTCTGATCTGATGGCACAAAGCCAGTTGATGGTCGCCCAGGATACGCTGAGCGTCGTATCCTTTAAGGGTACGAAAACTCTCATGGATATCGGTGGAGGCACTGGGGCGTTCTTGCGCGCGGCGCTTTTGGCGACACCTGATTTGCGTGGGACGCTGTTTGATCTGCCCGAGGTCGTCGCCAAGGCCCCCCAGGGCGGGCTGTCCGACCGAATCAACGTTGCGGGCGGATCGTTTCGACACGATCCATTGCCCAAAGGCGCGGATGCGATCAGCTTGATCCGCGTTTTATATGACCATGCGGGTGAAACTGTCGCAGCGCTGTTAAGCAAAATTTACGACGTGCTGCCTGCCGGTGGAAAGCTTATTATTTCAGAGCCGATGACGGGGGGCGACACCCCGCACCGCGCCGGAGATGCCTATTTTTCGCTTTATACGATGGCGATGCGCACCGGCAAAGCGCGGTCTGCTGACCAGATTATGAAAGCCTGTCAGGCAGCCGGTTTTACCACAGTTTCAGCACTGAAATCGCAGCGGCCATTCATCACTTCTGTGGTTGTCGCGGAAAAGAAGCACGACAATCTGTAGAATATTGTGTCAACATAAGGTGACAGTTTGAAATGTAAGCGTAAACTGACACTAAGCCCGTAAGAGTGAATCACTCAACAGTTGGGCGCGAAATAAGTCTCTGGGAGGGACCTGTGCAGACCCAAGCTGTCATCCTTGAAGCACCGAAGAAGATAGGGCTTGAAACCCTTGATCTGAACGGCCCCAGTTCGCAGGACCTTGTGGTTGAAATCGCACATTCCGGAATCTCAACCGGGACGGAAAAGCTTTTCTATACGGGCCAGATGCCCCCCTTTCCTGGAATGGGGTATCCTTTGGTTCCGGGTTACGAGGCGATGGGCGAAGTCGTCGAAGCGGGTGCTGATAGTGGCTACCGCGTTGGGGATACGGTTTTTGTCCCAGGTGCCAATTGCTACACGGGCGCGTTCGGTTTGTTTGGCGGAGCTGCCAAGCGGCTTGTCACCAATGCAGATCGTGTGACCAAGATTGATGCTGCTCTTGGCGCTGAAGGCGCATTGTTGGCGCTGGCCGCAACCGCACGGCACGCCATGGCTGGCCCCGGCAAAGCTGTGCCCGATCTGATCGTGGGTCACGGTGTGCTTGGACGCTTGTTGGCGCGTTTGACTGTTGCAGCCGGTGCGCCAGCGCCCACGGTTTGGGAGATTGACGCAGACCGCAGTAAAGGCGCTGAGGGGTACGAGGTCATCCATCCCGATCAGGATACGCGCAAAGATTACACCTCGATTTATGACGCATCCGGCAACGGTGGGCTGCTGAATGATCTGGTCGGCCGCATCGCGCGTGGTGGCGAGATTGTCCTGGCTGGGTTCTACACCCAGCCGCTGAGTTTCGCGTTCCCGCCCGCCTTCATGAAGGAAGCGCGGTTTCGCATCGCCGCCGAATGGCAGCCTGATGATTTGATCGCCACGCGGGCGCTGGTTGAATCCGGTGCGTTGTCGCTGGCGGGTCTGATCACACACCAACAATCGGCGGTCCAAGCGACTGCCGCCTACGAGACGGCGTTCACTGATACCGCCTGTCTTAAGATGATATTGAACTGGAAGGACATATCGTGAAAGACGAAGTGCCAAATCTGAAAGATTTCGACCAACGCTTGCGCGATGAGGCAAACGAAGAGCATACGCTTGAAGTTCCCCAAGGTGAGCCGACCAGCAAGACGCAGATCATCGCGATCTATGGCAAAGGCGGGATCGGCAAGTCGTTCACGCTCGCCAACCTCAGCCACATGATGGCTGAGATGGGCAAACGCGTGTTGCTGATCGGGTGTGACCCGAAATCCGACACGACATCGCTGCTGTTCGGCGGCAAGGCCTGCCCGACCATCATCGAAACCTCGACCCGCAAGAAGCTAGCGGGAGAAGAGGTCAAGATTGGCGACGTTTGTTTCAAACGCGGTGGTGTTTTCGCGATGGAGCTTGGCGGACCAGAGGTTGGTCGCGGCTGTGGCGGTCGCGGGATTATCCATGGCTTTGAATTGCTGGAAAAGCTGGGCTTTCACGATTGGGACTTTGATTACGTATTGCTCGATTTCCTGGGTGATGTGGTTTGCGGTGGTTTCGGTTTGCCGATCGCCCGTGACATGGCGCAAAAGGTGATCCTGGTTGCGTCCAATGATCTTCAGTCGCTGTATGTGGCAAATAATGTCTGCTCTGCGGTTGAATATTTCCGCAAGCTGGGCGGCAATGTCGGTGTCGCGGGTCTGGTCATCAACAAGGACGATCATTCCGGAGAGGCGCAGGCCTTTGCCAAGGCCGTGGGCATTCCGGTGCTGGCCGCCATCCCGCAAGATGATGACCTGCGCAAAAAATCCGCGAATTATCAAATCGTCGGCACGATGCAATCCCAGTGGGGCGGCATGTTTACCGAACTCGCAGACGCTGTTGGCATCGCCCCTCCGGTCAAGCCGAAACCGCTGGATCAGGACGGTCTGCTGGGTCTGTTCGACGCCAAGGATACCGGCGGCGACTACCAGCTGGTTCCGGCGACAAACATCGACATGCGTGGCAAGAACGCGGTGCTCAAGGAAAGCCTTGAAGTCATCTATGATGAGGCTTGAGTTGTGAAAGATCACTTAAACCCAGAGACAGAGACACCTCAAGACGCCCCCGCTGATGCTATGGGCTGCCATTCCAAGGGCGAAATGGCCGCTGCTGCGCGCAAGGCTGGCCAGTCCGAGATTCTGGATCAATACGCCAAGGATTATCCGACAGGGCCGCATGACCAGCCTCAATCGATGTGCCCTGCGTTCGGGTCGCTGCGGGTGGGTTTGCGGATGAAACGCGTGGCGACGATCCTGTCGGGGTCCGCGTGCTGTGTGTATGGGTTGTCATTCGTGTCGCATTTTTACGGCGCGCGTCGGTCTGTCGGGTATGTGCCGTTCAATTCCGAAACCTTGGTGACTGGAAAGCTGTTCGAGGATATCCGCGAGGCGGTGCATGACATCGCCGATCCGGAAAAGCTGGACGCAATTATCGTGACGAACCTGTGCGTTCCGACCGCGTCTGGTGTGCCGCTGCGCTTGCTGCCGTCCGAGATTGACGGCGTGCGTGTCGTCGGCATTGATGTGCCCGGTTTCGGTATTCCGACCCACGCCGAGGCGAAAGATGTCTTGGCGGGTGCGATGCTCAACTACGCCCGCGCAGAGGTCAAAGCAGGTCCGGTTCAAGCCCCTGTTGGTGGCAAATCCGACCGTCCGACCGTGACGTTGCTTGGCGAGATGTTTCCAGCTGATCCGATGATGATCGGTGCGATGCTGGCCCCCATGGGTCTGGCTGTTGGGCCTGTCGTGCCGTGTCGTGAATGGCGCGAGCTTTATTCGGCGCTTGATTGTGGTGCGGTTGCGGCGATCCACCCGTTTTATACCGCGTCGATCCGTGAATTTCAGGCGGCTGGACGTCCGATTGTGGGCTCTGCCCCTGTCGGTCACGATGGCACCGCCGCATGGCTTGCCAATATAGGTGCCGCGTTTGATTTGCCTGCCGACCGTATCGCCGCCGCGCAAAACGCGTTCTTGCCCGCGATCAAGGCTGCTTTGGCCGCCAAGCCGATCAAAGGCACCATTACGCTGTCAGGCTATGAGGGTTCCGAGCTTTTGGTCGCGCGTTTGTTGATCGAAAGCGGCGCAGATGTTCCTTATGTCGGGACAGCCTGCCCCAAAACGCCTTGGTCTGCGGATGATGCAGCCTGGCTTGAAGATCGCGGCGTAAAGGTCAAATTCCGCGCGTCGCTGGAAGATGATTGCTCGGCGATGGAGGCGATCCGGCCTGATCTGGCCATCGGGACGACTCCGGTTGTGCAGAAGGGCAAGCAGATGGGCATTCCGTCGCTTTATTTCACCAACCTGATTTCTGCGCGGCCCTTGATGGGCCCTGCGGGTGCCGGGTCTTTGGCTGAGGTCGTGAATGCGGCCATCGGGAACAAAGGTCGGATGGATAGCATGCGCGAATTTTTCGAAGGCGTCGGGTCGGGTGATACCGCCGGTGTCTGGGAAGGGTCGCCCAACTTGCAGCCGCAGTTTCGTGCACTGAACGCCAAGAAGCTTGAGAAAGCCGCGCGGGCGCGCAAAGCGCAGGAGATGATCTGATGCTCGTTCAAGATCATGATCGCGCTGGCGGGTATTGGGGGGCTGTTTACGCTTTCTGTGCCGTAAAGGGATTGCAGGTCGTTATCGACGGGCCTGTGGGCTGTGAGAATTTGCCGGTCACTTCCGTGTTGCACTACACTGACGCGTTGCCGCCCCATGAATTGCCGATCGTGGTGACGGGTCTGGGCGAAAGCGAGATGGGGTCGGGCACCGAGGAAGCGATGAAGCGCGCTTGGCAGACGTTGGACCCTGCATTGCCAGCGGTTGTTGTCACCGGTTCAATTGCCGAGATGATCGGTGGGGGTGTCACACCGCAAGGGACGAACATTCAGCGGTTCCTGCCACGCACCATTGATGAAGATCAGTGGGAAGCCGCAGATCGTGCGATGACCTGGATCTTTACCGAGTTTGGCATGACCAAGGGCCGGATGCCGAAAGAGGTAAAGCGTGTCGAGGGCGAAGCGCCCCGCGTGAATATCCTTGGACCGATGTATGGTGTGTTCAACATGCCGTCTGATCTGCATGAAATCCGTCGCTTGGTCGAAGGGATCGGGGCGCAGGTCAATATGGTGATGCCCTTGGGTGCCCATGTCGGCGAGATGCGCAATCTGGTGAATGCGGATGTGAACATTTGCATGTACCGCGAATTTGGCCGTGGTCTGTGCGAGGTGCTGGACAAGCCGTATCTGCAAGCGCCAATCGGGATCGACAGCACCACGAAATTCCTGCGTCAGTTGGGTGAGATGCTGGGACTGGACCCAGAACCGTTCATCGAGCGCGAGAAACATTCGACGATCAAGCCGGTCTGGGATTTGTGGCGCTCGGTCACGCAGGATTTCTTTGCCACCGCGTCTTTCGCGATCGTCGCGAACGAGACTTACACACGCGGGATCCGGAAGTATCTTGAGGATGATCTGGGTCTGCCCTGCGCCTTTGCCGTCGCCCGGTTGCGCGGCAAGAAGACCGACAACGACAACGTGCGCGCCATGATGCACGAAAAGCGTCCGCTGGTTGTCATGGGGTCGATCAACGAAAAGATGTATCTGGCCGAGATGAAATCCGGCCACGGGCCAGCGCCGACGTTTATTCCGGCAAGCTTTCCGGGGGCCGCGATCCGTCGTGCGACGGGCACACCGTTCATGGGATATGCGGGGGCGACCTATCTGCTGCAGGAAGTCTGCAACAGCCTGTTCGACGCATTGTTCCACATTCTGCCGCTTGCGACAGAAATGGATGCAGGTGGGTCGGCCACACCAACCCCGCTGCGCCGTGACTTTCCATGGGACGAAGATGCGCAACGTCGGCTGGACGAAATCGTATCGACCCACCCTATTCTTACCCGCATTTCTGCGGCGAAATCCCTGCGCGATGCCGCAGAGAAAGCCGCGCTCGACTCTGGTGCCGAACGTGTCGTGCTGGAGACCATAGATCGACTGCAACCCGCCTTAGGAGGTGCAAAATGACCGACTTTACAACTGATACCCCGATGATCGAAACGCGCAGCATGCGCAGCGGACACAAGAGGGAATACATCGCCTATTTCGCAGTGATCTTTATTGCAACGCTGCCGCTGGCCTGCCTGACGTGGTTGCTGACCGCGACACGCCAAATGCGTCTGCCTGAAAAAGGCCCGATCAAGGCCGCCTGGAGCCAGGCCAACATCATCACGCCGATCATCTTTTCTGCATGATCAGGCACCCGAAATTCTACTAGCCCGTTAAACGGCCGGTGAATGAAGGCAGGGGATTAGCCCCTGTCATACCCCAACCGCGGGGGATGCGCGGACTCAGTTCTATTTTCCGGAGGAAGATTCATGGCTGATAAATCTGACCTGTCATTCACAGGTCTCACAGACGAGCAAGCCCAGGAGCTGCACTCGGTGTATATGAGCGGTTTCGCGATCTTCACGATCGTGGCAGTCGTCGCCCATATCCTGACGTACATCAAGCTTCCTTGGTTTGCTTGGTAAGGAGATCATAGCAATGGCACAATTCTACAAAATCTGGCTGGTGTTCGACCCCCGCCGTGTCTTCGTGGCACAGGGTGTCTTCCTGTTCTTGTTGGCTGTGATGATTCACCTCGTCCTGCTCAGCAACCCTGAAACCAACTGGTTCACTCAGGCATTTGGTTCGGCGGCTGAGTAAGCCCCTATCCTGCCTACGATAATAGCTAGGGGCGAGGGTCGCCCCGCCCCTGGCAAACCAAATCGCAGCAAGGCCGACGCGCGTTTGAAACGTGCCTGCCGGCAAATAATGGAGTTTGAAGATGGCACTGCTCAGCTTCGAAAGAAAATACCGCGTCCGGGGCGGGACGCTTGTCGGTGGTGATCTGTTCGACTTTTGGGTTGGGCCTTTTTACGTCGGATTTTTCGGCGTCACGACATTCTTTTTTGCGGTCCTTGGGACCATTTTGATTTTCTACGGCGCTGCCCTTGGCGATACGTGGAACCCATGGCTGATCTCTATCAATCCGCCAGATCTTGAGGTTGGGTTGGGCATGGCCCCACTGGCCGAAGGTGGTTTGTGGCAGATCATCACGATCTGTGCGACCGGCGCATTCCTGAGCTGGATGATGCGCGAAGTCGAAATCTGCCGGAAACTTGGCATCGGATACCATGTTCCTTTTGCTTTTGGCATTGCCATTCTGGCCTATGTGACACTGGTCATCATCCGTCCCGTCCTGATGGGCGCGTGGGGGCATGGATTTCCTTACGGGATCTTTAGCCACCTCGATTGGGTGAACAACGTCGGCTACGCCTATGGCAACTTCCACTACAACCCGGCGCACATGGTTGCGATCAGCTTTTTCTGGGTCACGGCAGTCGCCCTTGCCTTGCACGGTTCGCTGGTTCTTTCGGCTGTCAACCCGACCAAAGGCAAGGAAGTGCGAAGCCCTGATCATGAAGATACCTATTTTCGCGACCTGATCGGCTATTCCGTTGGCCCGCTTGGCATCCACCGTGTTGGGACGTTCCTTGCGCTTGCTGCGGTCTTCTGGTCGGCCGTTTGTATCGTGATCTCGGGCACCGTCTGGTTCGACCAATGGGTCGTCTGGTGGGACTGGTATCTTGAATTGCCCTGGTGGGCGGACCTGTAAGGAGACATGAAAAATGGCTGAATATCAAAATATCTTCACCCAGGTTCAGGTCCAAGGACCAGCCGAGATGGGTGTCATCGAAAGCGCCCGAACCGCTGAACAGCGCACGAAGAAGCCGGGCTTTTCTACCTTGATGGGTCTGATCGGTAACGCGCAGATCGGCCCGGTTCATCTGGGCAGCTTCGGGATGATCGCCGTGATCGGCTTTGGTCTGTGGTTCTTCATCATCGGGATGAACTTCTGGGCGCAGGCTGACTACTCTATTCCGATCTTCTTTCGCGATCTGTTCTGGTTCTCGCTTGAGCCACCAGCGGAAGAGTACGGCCTTGGCATGGCCCCGCTGAACGAAGGCGGTTGGTGGATCATCGCCAGCTTCTTCTTTGCAGTAGGTTGTGTGGCCTGGTGGGTGCGTACCTACCACCGTGCCGAAGAGTTGGGCATGGGCAAGCACGTTGCCTGGGCTTTCCTGGCCTTGCTCTGGTTGATCTTTGTTCTGAACTTCTTCCGGCCGATCCTGATGGGATCATGGTCAGTGGCGGTGCCTTACGGGATCTTCTCGCATCTTGATTGGACCAACCTGTTTTCAATCCTCCACGGAAACCTGTTCTACAATCCGTTCCATGCCCTTTCGATTGTGTTCCTTTATGGATCGGCTCTGCTGTTTGCGATGCACGGTGCGACCATTCTTTCGGTCAGCCGTTTCGGCGGCGAGCGTGAGATTGAACAGATCGTTGATCGCGGCACGGCATCCGAACGGGCAGCCTTGTTCTGGCGCTGGACCATGGGCTTTAACGCCACGATGGAATCCATTCACCGCTGGGCCTGGTGGTTCGCCGTGTTGACGCCACTTACGGGTGGTATCGGGATCCTGCTGTCTGGCACGGTTGTCGACAACTGGTTCGTGTGGGCGCAAGACCACAATTACGCGCCACGCTAAGTTCAGAGGAGAAAGATAATGAGCGATAACAACGACTATCTACGTACCTCTACGGGCAGTTTCAGGCTTACGGCTGATGTCACCACACTTATGTTGAAAGGGGCGGGCTATGCGGCAATATTCTGTATCACCATCCTGTTCATCAGCATCCTTGCGGTAAAGTTTGCCGATCTGCTGCCGCCTGAATCGAAAGAAGCAGTCGATCCGACACCTACGTCGTTTCTGATTGACCAGATGACTGAAACCTCAGACATCGCGTGATCGTCAGGGGCACGCCCTGTGCCCCTGACGCGCCAGTTCGGATCATCCCGGCGGGGCTGATCCGATGTCAGAGACAATACTGCTTCCCGTATTGTCTCGGTTCCCTTCCTGTTGGCGACAGGAGGCGGCATCACAAAGGTCCCTCTTTGTGATGCCGCATAGGAACCACCCAACTGCTTGGAAAGGCACACTTATGACACAGTCTTCCACACCGCTTTTGGACCGCATTTCCGGCCCCTCAGATTTGCGCCGTCTCACGGATGCCCAGCTTGAGGCATTGTCGAAAGAACTGCGAAACGAGGTGATCGAGGCCGTCGCGGTTACGGGCGGGCATCTGGGATCATCCTTGGGTGTGGTCGAACTGACAGTTGCCCTGCACGCGATATTTGATACGCCCCGCGACAAGATCGTGTGGGATGTGGGCCACCAGTGTTATCCTCACAAAGTGCTGACAGGTCGGCGCGACCGGATGCACACGCTGCGCCAAGAGGGTGGGATCAGCGGATTCACCAAGCGCAGCGAGAGCGAGTATGACCCGTTCGGTGCCGCACATTCGTCTACGTCGATCTCGGCCGCCCTTGGCTTTACCGTTGGCCGCGACATGAGCCAGCCTACAGGTGACGCGGTTGCGGTGATTGGCGATGGATCGATCAGCGCCGGGATGGCCTACGAGGCGATGAACAATGCAGGTGCCGAAGGCCGTCGGATGTTTGTGATATTGAACGACAACGAGATGTCGATTGCCCCCCCGTAGGCGCGATGTCGAAATATATGTCGGGTCTTTATGACAGCCCGCTTGCGAAGCTTCAGCAAGGTTTCGAGTCTGCCTTGCCGGGTCCGCTGCGCGATCATGCAAGGCGCGCGCGTCAACTGGTGACTGGCGTGGCCGGGGCCCAAGGGACGTTGTTTGAAGAACTGGGGTTCACCTACATGGGTCCGATTGACGGCCATGATATGGGGCAGTTGATGGCTGTTTTACGAGCTGCTCATGCGCGCGCGACCGGGCCAGTCTTGATCCATTGCTGCACGGTAAAAGGTAAAGGTTATGCGCCGGCCGAGACGTCGGCAGATAAATACCACGGGGTATCAAAGTTTGACGTGGCAAGCGGCGTGCAGGCGAAATCAATTCCCAACGCCCCCAGCTACACCAAGGTTTTTGGCCATGCGCTGGCGCAGGAAGCCGAACATGACAGCAGGATCGTCGCGGTGACCGCGGCAATGCCGTCAGGAACGGGCGTTGATATCCTTGCCAAACGGTTTCCCAAACGCGTCTTTGACGTGGGCATTGCCGAACAGCACGGGGTAACTTTTGCCGCAGGTATGGCTGCGTCCGGTCTCAAGCCGTTTTGCGCGATATATTCGACCTTCCTGCAACGGGGGTACGATCAGATCGTTCATGATGTTGCGTTACAAAACCTGCCGGTGCGCTTTGCGATTGATCGTGCCGGTCTGGTTGGCGCTGATGGCGCGACCCATGCTGGCGCGTTCGATGTGGCCTATTTGTCGAATTTGCCGAACATGACCGTTATGGCTGCCAGTGACGAGGCCGAACTGATGCACATGGTCGCGACCGCAGCGGCCCATGACAGTGGACCGATTGCGTTCCGCTATCCACGTGGTGAAGGCACAGGCGTTACCCTGCCTGAACGCGGGCAAGTGTTGGAGATCGGCAAGGGACGCATCGTTTGCGAAGGGTCTGACGTCGCATTGCTGAGCTTTGGTGCGCATCTATCGGAGTGCGAGAAAGCGGCGGATAAGCTGGCTGGGTACGGCATCAGCACGACGATCGCAGACGCCCGCTTTGCCAAGCCGCTTGACCGCGATCTGATCCGGCAGTTGCTGCGCCATCACAAGGCGCTGATTACCATAGAACAGGGCGCACGCGGCGGGTTCGGCGCGATGGTATTGCATGATTTGGTGAACGACGGCTTGTTGGACGGGCGCTGTGCGATCCGTACCATGACTTTGCCAGACCGCTTTATCGATCAGGCCTCGCCTGATGCGATGTACGCAGATGCAGGAATGACCGCGACTGATATCGCGGCCATGGCATTGGAGGCAGTGGGTCATGTAAGGGTTGGCGCTAAGGTCAGCTAGCGCTCTGGGCGGCGAAAATACTGTCCATATGTTCAGCCAGATAGATACGGAGCCAGGGGGTAAACTTCTCTGGCTCTTGGCGTGTCTGGCGGGCGAGCTCTTCCAGCTCCACCCATGCTGTATCCATCACTTCCGCAGGGTTGGGGTTTAGCGTCGTAAAGGCAATCGCCTCGGTTGTGTAAATCTCAACGAGTTCGTGTTCGATCAGGTCGTTGCCGACATCTGCGCGATATTCGATCTGGTCACGGTGGACGAGGCGCAGGCCACTGATGCCCAATTCTTCTTCAAGCCGCCGTTTGGCGCAAGCCAGTGCGGGCTCCTCCCAAAACGGATGGGTGCAGCACGCGTTGGCCCAAAGGCCGGGTGTGTGGTATTTTTCAAGCGCGCGGCGCTGGATCAGTGTTTCAGTGCCGCGCATCACAAAAACCGAGATCGCCTTGTGGCGCAGCCCGCGTTTGTGAACCTCCAGCTTTTCGACGGGCACCAACGTCCCGCCGACCCAAGCTGGAATCATCAAGCTCATACCCGTGTCACCGCAACAAGGCCCGTCAGATGTGCCAAATTCTTGAGTCCGATCTTGATATGCGCCAAAGGCCTCGATTTCACGAGCGCCTTGTTCATATAAGCCTCAAACGTCAGCTTTTGTACATCCACATCATGACACAGGGACACGAAACGTTCGCGGCGCTCGTCGCTGCGATAGTAAGCGTTTTGCATGGCTCCCAGGATTTTGAACACTGCCTTGTGTTCGCGCATGAACAGTTTGCGCGCCAGTTGCAGGTCTTTTACCCGACCCGAGGCGAGCGTTGCCGCCGCAGCTGTGGCCGCAACGCGACCGCCGACCATGGCGTAAAAGATACCCTCGCCCGACGAAGGTGCCACAACGCCAGCGGCGTCGCCAGCCAGTACCACATCTTTGCCATTGTCCCATTTGTCCATTGGATGCAGCGGGATCGGTGCGCCTTCCCGGCGAATGGTTTTGCAGTCAGTCAGCCCGGCTGAAGCGCGCAGGGCAGCGGTTGCCACCTTCAGGTCGACACCCGGCACTTCGGTGCCCATCCCGACGCTTGCATGTGCGCCGTGCGGGAAGATCCAGCCATAGAAGTCAGGAGAAATCTTGCCGTCATAAATCACATCGCAGCGTTTTGGGTCATAGGTGGTGCCCTTAAGGTCTTTCGGGGCCTCGATGATCTCGTGATAGGCGATCACGTAAGGGATCTTTTCGCCACCAGGGACTTCTTGGCGGCAAACGTTGGAGCGCGCACCATCCGCACCGATCACCAGCTTGGTGGTCAGACGCTTGGTTTCGCCGCTTTTCTTGCAGCGATACAGAACGTGAGTGCCGTCTGCGTCGCGTTGAATTTCGGTGTAGGTGCCAGTGAACCGTGTCGCACCAGCCGCTTCGGCGCGTTTTCTTAGAAACTCGTCGAACTTTTCGCGATCGACCATGCCAACATAGCCGTTTTCAATGGGTATATCGACCTGACGCCCCGTTGGTGAAATCATACGTGCTGTGTTGATCTTGGCGACGATCTGTTCATCCGGGATGTTGAAGTCCTTGATCAGGCGGGGGGGGACTGCGCCGCCGCAAGGCTTGATCCGGCCATCTTTGTCGATGAATGCGACTTTGACATTCGAGCGTGCCAGATCTTCGGCTGCCGTGGCACCCGAAGGGCCGCCACCAATAACAACTACATCATACATTTGGTCATTCTCCTGGGATCGCAATTGCGGTGGGGGCTTGGCGCGTTATGATGCGCGCGGCCATGAAGGCAGCAGCAATAAAGATCGCCGCTTCGATAAGAAAAACGCTGCCGAAGGCCTGCGCATCGCTAAGCGCGGCCAGTCGGAAAAGATCAACCAGCAGGGCACCCAAAAGGCCACCAAAGCCAGCGGCAACGGCTTGCGCCGCGCCCCAAAGGCCCATGCGTGTGCCCTCGCGGCGTTCTTTGCCCTGTCCGGCAAGCGCCATCATCGATCCGATCGCGGCGACCGCAAACATGCCGTTGAAAAAGCCAAGCGCGATGACAGTCGGGTTCAGCAAGGCGGCAAGGTTCATGGCCCCGATGGTCGCGATCGCGCACAGCGATGCGCAAGAGCCAAGGCAACCTGCGACGACCCAAGCGCGCAGGGATCCAAGCTTAAGACCTGTGGCCATGATGCCAACCAATAGCATCCCCATGAAAACGCCACCGTTCTGCATCCCGCTAAGCTGGGTGGTTTGCCCTGGTGTCAGGCCAAAAACCAGACCGGCGTATGGCTCTAGGATCAGTTCTTGCATGAAATACGCTGTCATCGAGAGGAACACGAAGATGGTGAAGTTGCGCGCGCGCGGCTCGGCCCAAATCTCGGCCAAACCTTCGCGAAAGTGCAGCGTTTCGGCTTGGCGCTCTGCCGTGACGCGGCGTTCGATCCCCCACACGGCGAGGGTCGTCAGCACAAAGGCTGCGATGCAAACGCTGCCAACAACGCGAAGCAAAAGCGCGGAGGTGTAGGGTGTAAGCAGCCCGCCGACAACGCCAGCTGTCATGGCAATGCCAAAGATCATCATCAGCCATGTGATCGTTGCAGCCGCCGCCCGCCGATGTGGCGCAATGGCGGTGGCGAGAAGTGCCAGCAACGACGTACCTGACGCGCCGACGCCCAACCCAATTGCCGCGTATGCGACGATTGACAGCGAAAGACCCGCCCAAAAAGAAGTTTGCAGCAACACGACACCTGCGGCGGCACAAAAGCCACCTGCGCCAAGAAGCGCCATGCCGCCGATGATCCAGCGGGTGCGGCTGCCGCCGGTGTCGGATTTGAACCCCCAGTTCGGGCGGCTTAGCTGGATGCCGTAATGCAGTGCGACCAGCATTCCGGGCAGAACGGCAGGCAGGGCCAGTTCAATCACCATAAGGCGGTTTAGGGTCGAAGTTGTGAGCACCACAATTGCGCCAAGGCAGCATTGCACCAGACCAAGACGGAATATCTGTAACCAACTGAGTGTCATCATATCGCTCCGAGTGTGCGAATGGCGAAGGCGGTGATCAGCATGCCGCTTACGTACAGCAAGACCCCCGTTCCATTATACCAAGGGGCGTATTTTTTCGGATCGCGCAGCAGCTTGCGCATGGCAAGCAGTTGCAGGCCTAGCACGGCCATGACACCAAGCGCGTGAAGCGGCCGGTCCCATGTGAACAGCAGGGTAACCATTGCAATCTGTGGGGCTGCCATCACGGCACAAGCGATCTTGGCAGCACGTTCAGGGCCTGCGACAACGGGAAGCGAACGAAGGCCCATCTGGCGATCCCCCTCCAACGCTTTGAAATCATTAAGTGTCATGATGCCATGCGCACCAACGGAATAGAGCAGCGCGGCAATCACGACATAGATTGACGGTGCGCCAGCAGACAGAACGGCAGCGCCGGTAAACCAAGGCAGACCTTCGTAGCATAGGCCGCAAACGCCCGGACCCCAAAACCAAGACCGCTTCAGGCGGACAGGTTCGGCGGAATAGGCCCACGCTGCAGTAACACCCACAATCGTCGCGCCAAAACCCCAAGGGCCAAGTTGCCAGCCAAGGATCAGTGCGACAACCGTCATGCCCCACGCGATGCCAAGACCCCAGTGGCCCGGTATTTGTCCTGAAGGTATGCCGCGGTGGGGCTCGTTGATTGCATCTACATGGCGGTCGCACCAGTCGTTGGCGGCCTGGCTCATCCCACAGACGATGGGACCTGCGAGTAGCACACCCAAGATCACCATGCCCCATTGGCCCGAAGGGGAGACACCTGCCGATACACATCCGATAGCGTAGGCCAGCATCGGTGGAAACCATGTGACCGGTTTGATCAGCTTTAGCGCAGCCAAAGGGCTGGGATAGCGACGCGGGGGGAATGTGGAGGCCATTGTCATGTGTGTCAGCTTAGCGTGACAGATTGCGACTCAGCAAGTGTAAACTTTAGTTTACAGTGGCGATTTGGATGGGATCAGCTTTCCTTTTGCAAAAGCCCGTATTTCCGGAGTTTCACATAAAGCGACTGGCGTGACAGACCCAGCATATCGGCAGCGGCGACGCGGTTGTTTCCGGTCAGTTCAATTGCTGTCTCGATGCACATCTTCTCAACAACATCTGTTGTTTGTGCGACAATGTCCTTGAGGCTGGCGCTGCCAACAAGATCCATCAGTGGTTTGGCGTCTTCTTCCGTTGTCGGGACCACACCGGTCTTGCGAACCAGTTCTGTCACCACAGCGTCGCGCAACACAAAGGCATAGCAAGGCGCATTGCCATCATTCAGATAGGTGGCAGACATCGTAACAGGGCGCTGCCCGCCGTATTCACCGTTGATGTTGGTGGAATAAAGCCGCATGTGGCCGACACGCGATGCTTGTTCCATCATCACCTTCTGATCCAGCATACCACGCGACAGGAAGTCTGACAGGACGCGGCCGCGGACACTTTGGCCATCGGTGCCATCAACCAGATTCAAGAACGATTCGTTTGCCGACGTGATCATGCCAGAGGGGTCAGTCATCACAATACCGTCCGCCCCGTCTTCAAACAGCGCGATCAGGTTGCGGGTATAGCGGTCGTCGATCAGGTTGCCGCCGCCTACCGGCTCAAGTCTGCACAACAGCAGGCGTTCACCTGCAGCGCGGAAGATGGCCGGCACAATTCTGATCTGTTCGTCGGTGCGCGCGGTTTCTATATTCACATTGCCATGCCCATCGGCCTGCGCAGCAGTCGTCAGCCTTTTGAGAAGCTCTGCACGGGATGAAATCTTGAGCTCTTGAGTGAGTTGCTTGCCGACTAAAGCATCGCGGGATTTCCCCAACATACGTGCGGCTGCAGTATTCATCTCGGTGATACGGCCGTCACTCACGGTGATGAAAACAATCGCGTTTGTTGTATGGCTTAGCAAGACCTGGAAGCGCGTGTCGTATTCCCGCTGGCTTTCGTAATCCCGCTCAAGGGCAAGTTGTGCCTTGATCAGTTGCTGCTGCATCTCGGCGACGGGGCGCAGATCGCGGCCTAGCATGAGAATCGTGTTGTCCGGCCCAATATTGTGCAGCGTATAGTTGATCGGAAATTCCCAGACATTCGACTTGTCGATATGGTTCAGCTCAAATGACCGGTTCTTTATCTCGGGGTCGTTATAGCGTTTGAGGGCATTCTCAAACTTGCCGACGCTGTCCTTGAGCAGGAATTTGCGAATGTCATTACGTTCCCAGCTGGACAGGTTTTCATAGCTGCTGTGCGCCGGGTTGGCCAATACAGAGAGAACTTCACCGCTTGGAGAAATGACAATAGCAAGGTCTGCCAACGTCGACAGGATATCGCCTAGCATATCCGGGGCGATCAAGGGTACAGCGCCGCTGTCCCAGTATCTGGTGCCCCGAGAAGTCATTGAGATACGGTCCTTCCGTTCCAAGAACGAGCAAAGTTTTTAGTCAGACCGAAGTCTTGAAATTCGTTAAGAGGCCTTCAAAGAGCAAAATGCAAGGGCTTCATCTAACACGCTGGTGACTTTGTCCACGCCTGTTAGTGCCTTAACATCCAGATCTTGTTCAACGATATAACCACCCAAGATGATCGGCGCCGGTTTCTTTATGGTCATTTTGATTTGTGTGACCAAGCCGCTTAGACCTTCAAGGTCGTCCGTTTGGCAGGCTGACAGAAAGATCGCGTCGAACTTGCTGTCGTTCAGTGTCGACATCAGATGTTCTGCATCTTCGCCGATAGAGAGTTTTACAGAGAACCCCCGGCGGCGCAGTTGATTTGCCAGAACCATCACGCCCAACGTGTGATCGACATCGCGGGCGAGCAAAAGCAGAACCGACTGCATGTCGTTTTCATCATCCCAACGCACCTCTGTAGAGTTCGAAGGGCCAAGTTCGCGCACGAGATATTGCAGGCGGGCTGTCCCGATTGTCACGCTTGAGAACGAAAGCTCGTCAACCGACCAATCCTCGCCCATGCGGCGCGCAATCGCAGGAATATAAACATCGCAAATACGCTCGGGCGCTACGCCATTTTCCACAAGTGCCTTGGCGACGGTGCGACAGGCAAGGGGATTGCCACCGATCGCAGCATCAAACAGCATTTCAATTGCGCGAGGATCGGGATTGTCCTTCAACGCCCGCACCCTGAGCGCAACTTCGGAAAGCGCGCGAGCCGCGACTTTGTCCAGGGCAGAGAAGGGAGGCGATGTTTCAGGGCTTAACTTCCTAACTGGTTTCGATTTCATAGTCCCGACGCCCCCCCGTATTACGAACACCGTGACTAAGCAACTTCCCGTGTGCTTCTATACCATGGTATGCAGAAACCATGATGCGAAGCCGTTAGTTTGTCAAAGAAAATAGACAGATCGCCGCAACATAGTGAGCCGATGCAGATTAAAGCACTGAATTAAATAAATATTGTCCGAAGCCTCCAAGCAAGCGTAGTCCAAATAAATTACAGCTATAGTGTAAATCAAAGTTGACACTTTGCGTGCTGCTCGCCTAGTCTGATTGTAAGTTCACACTGGGAGGTCATATTCAGATGCGCGATTCTACGCCAAAAAAAGCGCCGCACATGCTGTATACGCCTGAAGAAAAAGAGCGTCGCGACAACACCCGTTGGACGCTGATTCAGGGCATCCTGGCCCCGGTTCAATTCCTCGTATTCCTCGTTTCTTTGGTGTTGGTTATTCGCTACCTGATGACGGGCGAAGGCTACTTTGCAGCGACGATTTCAGTGATCGTGAAAACCGGGTTTCTTTACCTGATCATGATCACCGGTGCGATCTGGGAAAAGGTTGTGTTCGGCCAGTACCTATTCGCGCCCGCCTTCTTTTGGGAGGATGTTTTCAGCTTTGCCGTGATCGGGTTGCACACCGCCTATCTTGTTGGCTTGTTTACAGGACACCTGAGTGAGAGCGGTTTGATGTGGTTGGCTTTGGCCGCCTATGCGACCTACGTGATCAACGCCGGTCAATTCATTCTCAAGCTGCGCGCTGCCCGACTTCAGGCAGAAGCTCTCGCTTGGCAGAAGGTGCAAGTTTCGGGATCCGAGGTGATGGCATGAACGATCTAGCACCTGTTCCAGCAGCCAAAGGCTGCCGCGAAACGCCGATCCTGAAAGAACGGGGCCAGCGCGAGGTTTTCTGCGGCCTGACCGGCATTATCTGGCTACACAGAAAAATGCAGGACGCCTTTTTTCTGGTTGTGGGAAGCCGGACGTGCGCACATCTTTTGCAGTCTGCGGCTGGCGTGATGATCTTTGCAGAGCCCAGATTCGCCACTGCGATTCTTGAAGAGGGCGATCTGGCGGGTCTGAATGACGCCCATGACGAGCTAGCCCGAATTATGCATGAGGTGTTGGTGAGGGTGGCGTAACGTTCTGAAAAGCTGTAATTTTATGGTGTCGAAGCCAAAAAAGCAGATTTTCAGGAGCCCCGCCTCACCATGGATATGTCTA
>Ga0307981_1000718_pt1 | contig 32237 bp, 21 predicted proteins | sample OrgLakmetagen987_FD_201849 | JGI IMG/M metagenome (GOLD analysis project Ga0307981, IMG submission 201849) | Saline water microbial communities from Organic Lake, Antarctica - #987 | ecosystem: Environmental > Aquatic > Non-marine Saline and Alkaline > Saline | place: Antarctica: Organic Lake... | reverse complement strand
TGCCTGGGATCAACAAGAGCGATCTGAGCGTCCATTTCTTCGCCGTGGAAGCCTTCCCCGAGCTCTTCTAGAAGTTCTTCCATGGCGGATGCGGGCAAAACGCCAGCTCTGTCTTTATCGACTGTGTCAAAGACCCGTCGTGCCGTGTTTGCAGTGGGTCCGGAAGACACTTCCACGGTGATAGTCGTGGTGGCTGTCGGTGCAGCTGCGACTGGCGTGGCGACTAGTGACGGTTCCTTATCAACCCCGCTTGGTGTTTCGGGTGCCTTGGCCGGAGCTTGAGATTTGGTGGGGAAACTTGGAGTGGAGCCAAAGAGCGGTTTGGAAAGAGCTAACGAAGGCGAAGTCCCTTTCTTGGCAAAAATATTAACGGGAGAGGAATCATTGGAGGACGCAGCTTGCCCAAAGCCTGTACCCCCCGCGGGAGGTGTACTATCCGCTAGTGTTCCAAATCCTCCAGTGGACCGAGTGGAGGCACCAGATCCAAATACTGGTACCGTGGTCCCTGAACCAAAGGTAGAAGCGGCAGCAGGTGTGCCGAAAATTGACGGCTTGGGGGCAGGAGCAGGAGGAGTACCAAAGGTGGTCGCCGTGGACCCGAATACCGGCGCTCCCGCAGTAGAAGAGGGAGTACCAGAGGTTGTCGTTGTAGACCCGAATACTGGCGCTACCGTGGCGGAAGGAGTCGAAGGAGAACCAAGTTTGCTCGGAGCGCCAAATAGAGGTGTTGCGGCTGCTCCCAAAGTGGACGATCCAAAACTAAAGCTACCAGTGCCAAACGTCGGCGGGGCAATCGTCCCGCTTCCAAAAGCACCAACAGTGGAGCTACCTCCCACGGCTGCCTTGTTTACAATTTCCGGAGTGGTAGCGTCGGGTTCTGCCGTAAGTTCCGGCGGCTCGTCTGACGTCTCTTCGATCGGCTGCTCGGGCAGAACTGTCGGTGCGGATCCTGGCTTGGTAAACGCGTGTTGGTCCTTTTCGTGCTGAAAGGTAAAAGCCGACAGCGAGCCGTCCGTAGATGGCAGCAACAACATGGGTCGGTTCATGTTCGAGGAAGTATCCGTCGCAACAACCTGGACAACACCGAGTCCAGTAGGAAAGGTAAACTCGTCTCCAGCCAAAGGTGGAAGCACATTGTTTCCTTCGGGGACCTCAATAATTTCCCATTCGTCGTTGCCTTGTTTGGCAATCACGGCAACGTCCGAAGCAACATTACTGGCCACCAAGAGAAGGTCCAAGTCTCCCTTGGTCTCAAGAAACGACGAAAAGAAGACATGGCGTCCGTTTCGAGGAACCGAAAAGAAGGGCACAATATCTCCGAGACTGCAAGAGCTGATCAAGGCATGCGTCGTTGGATGCACACCCAGCACGAAAAAAGCTGCTTCGTGCTCTGCACCATCGTCTTCGTCGTCACTATCATCGTCGTCTTGATCTGCCGGAGTGACTCGGCAAAAGCCGCACGCCAAGGCCTTGCCCGACTTGGACCATTCCAAATGTGTGCAGCACCAGCCCTCATCGTCCTCGGCATTGCCCGGATACGGCAATTGCGCGACAGGTTGCAATTCACAAGTGGCTGTATTGTAATGAAATATGTGTACCGTTCCATCGGTCGCTCCCACGGCCAAGCCCGACTCGGTTCCATCCGGCGCCAGCAACGAGGGCGACCAAGCGGCACTGGTGACGCCAATGTGCGACAGCTGCTGTCCGGGAGACTGATCGAGTTGGGCAGCAGCAGCAGCAGCGGCGCGATAAATCATTAATCCCTCTTGCCCATCGTCTGCCATGAGCAGCGCATAACCGTTTGGACTAAACTGAAAGGAGTGAATCGGCCCCGATTCCCCCGCCGCGTCTTGCCTTGACGCGGAAGGACTCTGTTGAATATCGGAAACGACGTGGGAGTGTGCGCCTGGAATGGTCCACCGGCAGGTGATACTTTGGAGGGTAACGTTGTAGCAGCTGACGGCACCGTCAATGGTGCACACGGCCACCATGCGGCCGTCGGGCGATGCGCAAATGTTCACGGCCGGCAAGGCGCCGTTCAGTGCCGTGGACAGTACGACTCGGACGACGCCAGCGGTAGTGACTGCGAGCGCTTCCAAATTGGCACCGTTCAAGCGGTAGGCCAAGCCGACTGTGTCGGCTGGAACGGCTAGCCAATTGAGACCCGCGACTGTGGGGCGTGCGACGTTCTCCAGGGGCGCGGTGCCGGGCAGCGGTTCGGTACCGGTGGGGACAAACTTGAGAAAGTCGGCCAACGCGGACGCCATTGTTGGGAGGCGAATGTCTCTCTTGGCAAAGGTTCTTCTTGGCGGTTAGTTTGAGAGTGAATGCGTCGAGAGGCGAATTACCATGATCCAAGGGAAGGAAACTATGAGAATGATAAGATTTACGTACCGTACCGTACTGGTATATACTCTGTCTACCGTACGTAGACTACTTACTGCCTTGGTCGATGAGATGCGATATGCGATTGATACAGTGTGCTACTGGTACTGGTACTGGTACTGGTGTACTGGTACCGGTACCGGTACGGTAGTCTCTGCGATGGATTGATGAATTGTCGCGGCGCACGATTTTCGTGACAAGAGGCTGAGAAGGAGGAGCGACGGACAGATATAGTTCGTCAGTCCGTCCATCCGTCCACTGTCCATCTGTCGGCCGCCTCCACCTCACTCATTTCCGTTTTCTGTCAAGATGTTGCGCCTTGCTTGCCTCTTGTCCTGAACGAACCCATCACAATCATCACCGTGCGGTACGGTGCGGTACGGTACAACAGAAGACTACTGGACGACAATGCCAGCACGACAATGGCTCCTGTAGTATATACCAGAATACACCAGTGCAGGCGTTTCTCTGCGGCGCTAGCGCTCGTCTGTTTACTGCAGCTGCAGCTGCTGCCACATTGGGGCGCACTGGCATGGACCTCACCACCGAACGGTTCGTTTCGTCGCACAGTCACAGTCACTGGTAATAGAGGTTATTCTTCCGTCCGACAGTCTCGCGGCACCCCTTGCCAACGATCAACGCACGCGTATCCGAGGAGTCGTGACATTGCGAGAATAGGTTTACCACTACCGGTAGGTCTACTGCAAGCTTCCGACAAGGACAAGAGCGACGACCAGGAGGAATCGGCAGAACACAAGAACAACGTTGGAAAGCGATTGGCCCTTTCCAGAAACCGAGCCATTTCGGCTCTTTCGCAGCAGCCAACGAAAAAGACCAAGCATTCACCGTCGCAGTTGCAGTCACCGTCGCAGTCGCAGTCGCAGTCGCAGTCGTTACCAAAATCCAAATCACCGCCAAAATCAAAATCAAAATCGCGCAGCATCAGCGGCAGTGGCAGCGGCAGCAACCAAATATTACCCCCTGCGGTGCCAAAACGCAACAGCAATCGAAGCCGGCGCAACCGACGAACGAGAATGAGTCGCAAAGGTGATTCCGGTATGAGATCCAAGGCCATGGATAGCTATAAAGAGGATCGCTCCCGTCCGTCCACAGCTACCGACCGACCGGTTGAGAAATTACCAGAAACGCGCGTGCAAAAGAGACCCGCCCCGCCGCCACCGCCGCCACCACCAAGGAGGAAACCACCGTCACCAGCAGTACCGGCCAAAAAGGCTGCCTACTCGTCACTGCTACCGCCACCGCTGACGGGTGGGGCAGGCAACAGCGGCAGTGATGACAATGATGATGATGACGATGACCCTCTGTCGTCCGGGCTGTCGTCGTGGGAAGAATTTCTCGGAGCCTCCTCGGCAGCGGCAGCAGCCACTGCACCAGCACCAACAGCAACAGCATCATCGTCTCCTTTGTCGACTCCGCCACTCGCATCCTCCGAACGACGGCAGGAACGCAAGACAAACCCAACAAGTAGACCCAATGGTTCGAACGAACAGCGACTTCCGTCCATACAAGAACTTTTTCCACCCGACTTATCTGCTAGTAGCACTGGTGCTGGTGCTAGTACTGGTAGTGCTCAAAATCAACAAACGCAGTCGCAACAAGCTTCCGGATCCAGCAAAGGACGTCGCACGCAACCCTTGCTAGATGGCGTCTTGCCCGTATCCGACTTGTTTTACCGGTCTTCTGTGCAGCAGGAGAACGATTCTCGGGACGATTCAGACGACGACGACGACGACGAACATGACGACGAAGAGTTGCCATTTAGCGCCGAACAGTCGGATTCCGTGTCGTCCGAAAACAACAAGGTTCACATTCGACGCAACACGGTGGGGCAATCTCAGTCACAGTCACAGTCGCAGCAGCAACCCAAGGCGACCGAAGCATCCAAACCAAGAAAGAACAACAGTCGCAAAATGGTACGACGCGGTATGGAAATGCTCGTGGGTGGTGTCCCCATTAACGCGGACCCACCGCTACGAGCCGTCGAGTTGTATTACGACGAGACTGCGGTCGACTGGGGTTCCACAATATCGCTGAGTACACGCGACTTTGGACCCCTGCTGCATACAGCTAGTACCGCACACGTCTCTCAAACAGAAAAGGGTTTGTTTTGCGAACACTTTTGTCACGCGGCCATGAAGTGGGATGTCTGCCCCAAGGATTTGCGGCAAATTGTCAAGTCGTACAGTCTGCAGCAGTTTCAATCGCGTGGCAGTGCCGCCGTTGGCAAAAACAGCAATCGCCCCGTGCGTTTGGACGATACCGAGACGAGCAGCAACGTAACGAGCACATCAAACAGTAGCTCGCCTAGCGAAGAGACAGGAGGCGACAAGGATAGCAGTGGAGATGCACCGGCGCCAGAGGCCATCAAGCTCTCGGACAACGTGGAATTGAAAGAGGAGGAAACGGTGACCGACTCTAGTGAAGGCGCTCCAATCGATAGCAATAACCGTCGAACACGGTCCAAGGCGAAAGGTTTTGGCAAAGACAAAGACCTGAAGCAACCGAAAGCCAAGCGTGAGCAACACGTCGACCCTGGCGTCGGCGTTTCCAAGCGCGTGCAATTCAAAATCGGTGTTTCCAAAGCGGAACTTGAAAGTGGACAAGGAGGAGCCGACGGTGACATTCTAAAAGCCATGCTGATCAGAGCGCACACTTTGGTTCTAAAAAAAGAGCTGGAAGGCTTTAGAATCGGGTTCCTTTCCCTGGAGCTTACCGACATGGATGATGGTGCCACTTTGGTCGACAGTGTATATTCTATAGTGGCGACATCTCCCTTTACCGAGCAGGAGTTGTCACGCAGAACCAAACAGATTAATACCGCTTTACTGCAATCACTCGACGACGACGAGCTGCTAGTAGCCATGGCCGCTGCCACAAAGGAAGATACCAGTTGGCCCGAGGAGGTCCGAGCCCGCGTGATGGAAGAATTGCTCTTTGGCGACGACGAAGACGATGGCGCCACAGGTCCAACGGTGGACATGGTGCCATCAGATTACAACGCCCAAGACTCTTGCGACGTTGACTTGTCGGGATCATCTGCTTCACCTCTCCACATGCGAGACGATATTTTTCTTGGAGGCGGCCTCGATGGCGTCTTTTACGACTATTCCGAATCCAACGCTCTCAACTCTCCTTATGGTGGCGAAATCGGGCTTCGCCTGGTAGATGCTGTCACGGAACGAGCGAAACAACGCTCTCGCAGGGTCATTGCGATTGGTGACGTACACGGCTGTATCGACGAACTGCAAGACTTGCTTCGCGAGTGCGACTATCAACCGGGAGACTTGGTTGTTTTTCTGGGCGATTTGGTTTGCAAAGGACCTGATAGCATTTCAGTGGTCCAAATGGCTCGCGAAATTGGAGCTGTTGGCGTCCGCGGGAACCACGACTTCGAAGTGATTCGGTGGCATCAAGCAATCAAGTCGGGCGTCGATCCCCCCGTTGTTGGATCGGAGCATTTCCACATTGCCTCGTGTTTGAGCGAGGCAGACATGAAATGGATGTACAGTCTTCCCTGGTACCTTTCGAGTAAAGAGCTGGGTGCTCTCTTTGTGCACGCGGGTTTTGTTTCTGGTATCCGCCTCGCCAAACAGAACCCTCGTCTCATGATGAACATGCGCAGTATCCTTCCGGACGGCACTGTCACCTCCAAGTTCTTCAACAACTGGCCATGGGCAAGGCTTTGGGATGGTCCTCAGACGGTTCTTTTTGGTCACGACGCGGACCGTGGACTACAACAATACGAGCATGCGATTGGCCTCGATACGGGATGCGTCTACGGCGGCCGCTTGACGGCTTGCATTCTACCCGAAAAGAGGCTGGTCAGCGTGAGTGCTCGACGCGAGTACTTCAAGTACCGTCGCAAGCACTACGACTGATTCGAAGGTCGGTTTACGCCTCGACTCTTTAGCTAGCAAGGCTTTAACCTAATAATATACGGTAGAGCTCTAATAACGTATTTGCATTCCGGTAGTAGCAAGTAATAACGGTAATAGCGCCAGCCTGTATGTCGCCCGTCTGTCATCATCCTGTACGATGATGATTCGGTACCAGTACGATACGATTACAATGATACAAGGTGCCGTTCGTCATTGACTTGCCGACGTCACCACTCGGAACTTGGTCGAGAATTCTGGACGCGAAGATCGCCCAAAGCAAGAACGAAGAATCGAATCTTTTTTCAAAAAAGGTGAAGGCAAAGTTCGAAAGTGAATGAGCGCGTACATTGTTCTGTTGCTGACAAGGAGATTACACACTACTTCAAGGTCCCTTTGCTGTGACTTGCGCTTGTTGACAACTACAACAACCTCTCACTCGGCATAATATATTCATACGAACAAAAAGAAGAAAAGAGTTGAGATGATGCAATCCGTTGCCTTGAGCGATTCCTGTCACCAACACGAGGAAGACTTTGTCATTGTGGACGCTCTCTGCGAAGAATCAGACCACGTCTGCGACGATGATACCGCCGACGACGAGTCTTACGACTACTGCGAGGACGTGTATTTGGTGCCTTCGGTCGTTCAATCCTTTGTTATGACAGACAATCACGCCTTGCAGACCTTTCACCAGGAGGACTTTCTCGACTGTCCGCTTCCTTTCAACTTGAATAACGAAGGAGAAGGAGCTGGCGGTATCGAAGAAGCAGCAGAACGCTCGGGAGTTAACAAGATTCAAAAGCAAGGAATTTCCATGTGGCCCTTTGAAGAAGCAAACAGTTCCGACGATGCTGATATAGAGTCTGTCGCTGGCTCTGTGGTCGCATCGGAGATTTCTGCTTCCGAAGTGTCGACTTCGACGCAAGGGGACAAGGAAAGTAGTCGTGGTCGTTTTCACGTCAAGAAGGACCAGGCCGAACAGCATGTGTCAAATCAGGCATCGGATACTGGTGGCGACAACTCGTCAGCGTCGTCTCTAAGCAAGTCATCCTCTTCCGCCAAGCGAAACGGAGCAAACGTCTCGAGTGCTTCTTCCTACAACACGACGGAGCATCAGTATCTCTGCAGTATCACCGATGGCGCCGTCACTGGAAACGACCAGGCGCCGACTGGCGACGATTCGAGTGTTTACTCGAGCACCAACTCGAAAGTAAGCCGTATCTCCAACAAGAAGAGGCGAAAGCAACTCAAGTTGGCCAAGAAAGCCGCGGCTGCTGCCGCTGCGGCCGCCACCTTGTCGCACATGTCAGCGGTGACCAGCAGGTCGTCGCCGAACCGTGTCTCTCACAGCAAAAAGGCGACCCGAAAGCTCGTCGGTCGCGTGTCGAACAAAAAGCAAGTTGCCTGTGCCACCCAGACTCTTGCTAGCTACAGAGAGGAGCTCAGTCGCAGCCGCAACTGCAAGAATATCAACAAGATTGGTTGAGCGTCTCGTGCGTTGGGGCACGAGATCAATCATCCATCATTCACTTGCCCATCATGTGGAAGCTACCTACCGCATTATTATTACTACAGAAGAACCAAAAATATTTGAAACATCCGTTCGTGAACGTTTTGTTCACTCTCATCGTTGTCGTACCTCTTCGGACGAACGAGTGCCGTGCCGTTGCCTCGTCTCGGTGTCGTTACCCACCGTCTCTACCAGAAACTACCAGAAAAATAGAATCCCATAAGTGTCAATACTCCTTTTTGCAACCCAGTCCTTGCATCTGCAGATGCAGATAGTTTACGTGCTGTTCGTAGTCTTAAGGTTGATATGCCAAGATCAGTCTAGATAGCTGGAAGCAATAAACTACTAGTCCGTCATTGTCGCCCCGACGAGCTTTCCTAAAGTACCCGCGTGCCATCTTTTGCTGCCAATTTTGAAATAGTTATCCATGCTCTCATCATCTTCTATCTATCTCGTCGTCGTCGCATCGCGCTTCGCTCGTCCTTGCTTGGTCGGGCGCAGAACTTCGTGAGAAGTTCTGATCCAAAAAGACCCTTTGTAAACGTGGCGCCACGTGACAACAGCCCATTGACATTTTTGATGGCACGAGTTTCGATCGTCGTCTATCTTCGTCCGCACGATCTTGAGCATAGCAATCCCATCGATCTTATTCTATATTGCTCCAACGACGACACTCTGACTCTGAGCTGGCCTCTCATTGTTCCATCTCGACACTTGACGTTTCTTGCTCATCATTGCGAGCCTCGATAGATCGACAGATTAACTCACAACCTTTCTCTCCAGACGATCAAGAGGAAGCGACCATCAGCAGCTTGTTTCATGTCACGAACTCTCTCTCCCTTTAGGTACGATCAAGCCAAGCGAGCACACGTTTCAATCGCGCTTCGAGGCAGATTCACAAAGAAGTTTTGAAGATACGATTGACACAGCTTCTCCATATTGTCGCTCACTACGATGCCCGTGACGGCGGCCATGACTCAGCCATGCAATGTTTCATGCCGTTGACGCGTTTCTCACGCTTTATTCCTCCTTGTTTCGTTATTGCACAGGCGCACCGTAGCCACTATTGCCATGATGGCTATCCTTGGAGTTACCTTTCGCAAGGGCGCCACTGTCACGGCTTTTTCGATTGCCTCCATTTCCACTGCGTCTCGCTCCGTCAAGGCCGCGCCAAGAGCCAACTCGCTCTTTTCCCGTGCCCTTACCCCCACCAGTCGCTTGTCGGGCGTTACCACTCTGCGTCAAAGCACAACAGCCGTCGAAGCCAAGCTCGACTTGGTGAAAACCTTGGATGTTACGCATCCGTCTTATGAAGTCTTGCAGAGAGATGTTGTGGACGAGTACGGTGCCTACTGCACACTCTTTCGTCACAAGAAGAGTGGAGCCGAGCTTTTGTCGGTTTCGGTAGAGGACGACAACAAGGTACGAACGAAAGAACGATTAACCAACTAATTTAATCGACCAGGCTTTGTGTATCATTGTACATTTGTTTCACTCACAGAAAACATTTCCTCAATCCAATCAATCAGGTGTTTGGAGTTACCTTTCGCACACCACCGGAAGATTCAACGGGCGTCCCGCATATTCTTGAGCATTCGGTTCTCTGTGGTTCGCGCAAGTACCAGACCAAGGATCCGTTTGTGCAGCTCTTGCAGGGAAGTCTCCAGACCTTTCTGAACGCCTTCACGTATCCTGATCGTACTTGTTATGTTGTTGCCAGTCAAAACACCAAGGACTTTTACAATCTCATCAACGTCTACGCAGACGCCGTTTTTTACCCTCGTGCGATCTCCGATCCCATGGTACACGCTCAGGAAGGATGGCATCTTGAGTTGGAAGACAAGGACGAGCCTCTCACGTACAAGGGTGTTGTCTACAACGAAATGAAGGGAGTTTACTCTTCACCAGACTCTCTCTTGATGCGTGCCTCGCAACAGTCAATCTTTCCGGACAATACTTACGGCGTGGATAGCGGTGGCGACCCTCGTGTCATTCCAGAACTCTCGTTTGAGCAGTTTGCCGAATTTCATGCCAAGTTCTACCACCCCGCCAACTCGCGCGTCTACTTTTCCGGTGACGACGACGTCTACACCCGTTTGGAGCTCATGGACGAGTACTTGTCCGAGTTTGACTTGTCTCCCGACAGCAAGGTCAAGAGCCAAATCGAGTGGCAGCCCAAAAAATACACTGAGCCCAAAAAGGAAATGCAGTTCTACCCGGCTGGAGCTGACCAGCCTGAAACGCACATGCTCACGGTCAACTGGCTCTTGAACGACAAGCCTTTGTCCTCTTACGAGGAAATGACCGTTAACATCTTGGACCACCTCTTGATGGGAACGACATCCGCCGTCTTGAGAAAGAGTCTCATGGAAAGTGGACTCGGCGACGCCATTACCGGTGGTGGTCTTTCGGACGAACTTTTGCAGGCAACATTCTCGGTGGGTATGAAGGGTGTGCAGCCCGACAAGGTTGCTGATGTTGAAAAGCTCATTCTCGAGATTTTTGCAAAGGTGGAAAAGGAAGGTTTTACGGACGAGGATATCGCGTCGTCCATGAACACTATCGAGTTCCAGATGCGCGAGTTCAACACGGGATCGTTCCCCAAGGGTCTGAGCTTCATGCTCGGGTCCATGAGCAAGTGGTTGTACGATAAGTCGCCGACTGATGCTTTGAAGTTCGAAGCACCCCTTGCGGAACTCAAGGCCAAGATCGCCGAGTCTGGATCCCAAGTCTTTCAAGACATGATCAAGGAGTATCTGATCAACAACACGCACCGTACCACTGTCGAACTTGCGCCGTCCAAGTCGCTGGAAGAAGAAAACCTTCAGGAGGAACAGGATCGTCTTGCTGCCATCAAGGCAAAGCTTTCTGGTGACGAGCTCGACAATATCATGAGTAAGACTTCGGAACTAAAGAAGCTGCAAGCGGCCGAGGACTCTCCAGAGGCTCGTGCGAGTATCCCAAGTCTTGAGATCAGTGACTTGAAGCGCGAATCCACAGAGTATCCGATTGCCATCTCCAAGAACGAGAAAGAGTCGGGTGTTACTGTGATCAGACACGAGCTTGGTTCCACATCGGGTATCGCATACGTGAATTTTGCTGTTGATCTCTCCAAGCTACCTCTCAATGACGTTCCCCTGTTGCCCTTGTTTACTCAAGTCATGATGGAGACCGGCGCTGGAGACTACGATTCCGTTGCTCTTTCACAGAGGATCGGAACACACACCGGTGGTGTTGGCGTCGCCATTCTTACGTCTGCCGTTCACGAAGAAGGCGTCGATGAAGACGTGGCGGCTTCGGGAGAACACATGCTGACGAAGCTTATGATCCAAGGAAAGGCAACCAGCGACAAGACCGACGAGCTGTTCTCAATCTTCAAACTCGTCTTGACGGACGCAAACTTTGACTCGAAGGCCCGTGTCATTGAGATGCTGAAGGAGACCCGATCGCGCCTCGAATCACGTGTCCAGGGCGCTGGACACTCAATTGCGAACTCTCGTATGCAATCGCGCTACCGCGTTGGAGGTTACGTTGACGAAATTATGGGTGGAATTACGTACTTGCAAACCGTCAAGGTGCTGTTGACGCAGGCGCAAGAGGACTGGCCTTCCCTTCTCGCACGCTTGGAGGGCATGAGGAATACTATCCTTGATGCCTCCAGCTGCAGGAATGGTATGATTCTTGACATTACGGGCGACGAAAAGGTGCTTCAAACTGTGCAGCCAAGTATCGAAAAGTTCCTCAGCGAACTTCCGGGAGATAGCAACGGCGAGAAGCTTCCCAACTTTTACAAGGAGATCCATCCGTGGGTCCCCGAGGCCAAGAAGCAAATGGCAGAGAAGGCACCCATCATGGACGAAGGATTCATCGTTCCGACCCAAGTGTCGTATGTTGGAAAGGCAGGTATGCTCTACGATCAAGGCGAGAGGATACCGGGCTCTGCGACGGTTGTGGCTCGATTCTTGCGAACCGGATACCTCTGGGACTACGTTCGAGTGATGGGAGGTGCCTACGGAGGTTTCTGCACGTTCTCTTCGTTCTCTGGCTACTTTTCTTTCTTGTCTTACCGTGATCCTAACCTTGACAAGACCATTGATGTGTACGACGGTGCAGCGGACGCTCTGCTGGCTGCGGCGGATGCCTTGGAGAAAGACCCCGAAGCTCTTGCGACTGCAATCATCGGTACTATCGGAGACAAAGACGGCGCTTTGAGTGCTGACCAAAAAGGATATGCTGCTCTTCAGCGTTGGCTCGTCAATGAAACCCCCGAGTTTCGTCAAGAGTTTAGAGACCAAATCATCAATACCAAGGCCAGTGACTTTCGTGACTTTGCGGAGCGCCTCAAGAACCTTAAAAACCCTTCGGTGGCAGTGGTGAGTTCCAAGGCAGCTTTCGAAAAGGCCGCCAAGGCTGGAAAGATCATGAAACTGAAGGAAGTCTTTTAAGAGAATATATCTATAGCATTGAATACGCCTAAAGCTACGATGTCATCACAAATAGTCTAGTCAATCTTTTTTCTTATTATTTCGCTGAGTTGCAGCCGTCAAGCAGGTATGTTTGGATAGAGCATTATGTTCGCAATCTCATTCCACATTCGTGTTTTGCGAAGCTTTCCAGAAACAAATGAAGCATGTCACGTACAGCTCCAAGGTATTGTACGATCACAGTTTCCCACGGTCGCGGCTCCAAAATTAGGTAATTGTGAGCCTACGGCTCCTCCAATCTTCCAAAGTCCATGGCCACAAGATACCGCTCTTCAAATTTCTACGCCCATAAGCTACAGTTGCTCGAAGCTGCGGCTGCTCGAAGCTCCAAAAGTGTATGGCCACGAGTTGCTGCTCCTCGACGCTGCGGCTGCTCTAAGCTGTGACACCTCGAAGCTGCGGCTGCTCTAAACTGTGTCTCCTCTCGACACTGCGGCTGATCGAAGCTGCGGCTACTCGACGCTGTGTCTGCTCGAAGCTGCGGCTACTTTAAGCTACTGCAACTCGAAGCGGTGTCTGCTTTAAGCTGCGTCTGCTTTAAGCTGCGTCTGCTCGAATCTGCTGCTGCTCCAAGATCCAAGAGTCGATAGCTGTTCCAAGGTGAAAGAGTCTGGGGCAGCAGCTCCTCCAATACGGCGGCCACACATCGTACATACATCGTAAAGCCCCACGAGCAGCTCCAGGAATCTGCAGCCAAGGCTCCTCCAACGCGGCCACACACCGTCAAGCTCCAAGAACAGCTCCAACAAGCTACGGACACCCGCTCCTCCGACACGACCACACCACCACGCTCCAAGAACAGCTCGAGGAGTAAGCCTATGGCCGAATCTCCAAACAAGCTACCACAGGTCCTCCAACACGGCCACAACTCTAACTCCACACGAATATCTAAAATCGTCTGCGTTGAGAGTGCCGCAACGCAGAACACATCATGTGTAAGGCATTCTGCTCTGGCTTGGGAGTGATTTGCTGTGTCTTGCATTGGAAAGGTGTTTGGCTTGCTGGCGGACCTAACGTTTAGCTTGTTTCAAGCTGGCCCAGTCTATTTCTGGCGTCGGCTAGCTTGCATTTCGAAGTAAAAATCTCAAGATTTGGTCGACAAAAAGGAAAAATACCTTCCAAATGGTTTGGCGCCATTTATTGAGCTTCCCGACCTGTGGGCGTCGGTACCCGTAAGAAAAAAACAGAAGCGCGCCTGCCTGAATAGAATCAGAGGTCATTATTATTATGATTATGACGGTAGTCAATAATATGTACTGTATCACGCACTTGCTGGCGCGGAGACAGCCAAAAGCTCCCCTAGCGCAGCAGAGGAAGCCAGCCACAAAGACAGCGACAGCGCCCGTTGAGTGACTCCAGCCAAGCTTTTGCAGCGCTTGCCTAACAGCGTGTGCGTCTACTCTTTGTTGTTTGGTACGCTCTGGGGATCGGCGGCGCACCTCTTTGCTGGATTATCAACCTGGGGATCTACAGGGGGAACAGGTAATCGAGGGGAATCGCAGCAGCCATGGAACAAAATGGTGGGGACGGACATCATCCCTCTCAGCAGCAGCCACAGCATCAGGAGCATGTTCCACAGACGCAGTATGGGTATGTGGAGGGGTACCAGTACCACATGGAACAACAATGGGAAGAGCTTCATGGGCATCAGGGGTGGGGAAACCAGGGACAACATATACAGGGGTATCAGCCAGGATACGGGTAAGCAAACATCGTCTCGTAATCGAATAACGTTCCGTCTCGTCTCGCGTTGGAGGGGGAGGTTTGCTCTCGCTGGCCGTTTGGTGAGCGATCCCGGAAGGTTGGGCAGACGCGCTAACCTTCCAAACGGGATGGGTTTTGTTCTTCTTTTTTCCGTTTCATTTGTCCGTTTCTTTAGACTGATAACCCATCACCATCGTGGGGCAAGACTTGCGGGGTTTCTCGCGTGCTCAGTTTTTTCGCACGTAGAGCTTCTACGACAGTTTCCGTAGCCATCGCGCCAAGGATTTGTCTTTTGTCGCCGGTGCTGCCAGGTGTATGATATATGGAGTATGTAACGGGTACCGCTGGCGGAAGAGGCAAGCCAAGCGTGGAGGTTCTGTCTTGACGCCGCCGCTCGTGAGCCCTTGCTCTCGTGTGGCCGTTGTTGTTCTCTTACTTTCTTCGACTTACGTTGGGCACATTACTGATACCGCTGTTGTTTTGTTGCGCAGGTATCAGTATCCTTTGCAGCAACACATGGAAGGCGTTCCTTTACCGCCGGGAATACCGGGGCTTGGTGGATCCACCGATCCGCTCGAAGCTGTTCTCGGCCCCTTTCCGTGTGTAAGGCTGGGCAGTCTTCCCTACGATGCCAGTCTCGAGGATATCTTGTTGCTATTTCAAGGACTGGTCGTTATTGACGTCATTCTACTTGGACAAACAGAAGCTTTTGTCATCTTTGCGAATCCTATGGACTTTCAAATGGCCTTGCAACGGTGAGTCTCCAACGCGAGAAACGAAAGATACAATCTTTGTATGCATTGGGTGGCTAGCGTTCTCACACCCCACACTATTCTCGTCTCGGTCATTCAACAGAAATCGGCAAACCATCGGGCGTAGATTCATTGAGATTGCACCTGCATCGAGAGCCGATTATTACGAAGCGATTGCCAACGTAAGTCCGAGTCGCAGCAGGATACCCCGCAGGATACCGCGCCTACTAATTTTGGCTCCGCACGAACGTTTCTAACACTCTCCCTCTCTTATTGTCTTTGTTTCCGCAGCAACATTTCAGAGAACAGGAGGTTACCAGTGGTAGACCCCAGTCGTCGAGCGGTGCCTCTAGAACACCAGACGAAGATTTTTTGGAAGATGAGCAGTCGGGGGAAATAGCTTCGGCCGCGGTGGCTGCGTTGTGGGGCCACCCGTCTGGTGGTTCGCCTACAATGCAAGGTCTCTCTGGGCAGTCGGGATATGGGGAAGGAATGGTCCAGCTCTCTGGAAGAGCCCCACCGGGCGTTGCGATGGGCGGAAGAGCTGGTGTTGGAATACCTGGAGAATTGCATGCTCCGTTACAGAAGCGTACCGGAGGCGGCATTCAGGTTGGCGAGCACACTGGGTTTCTCCGGATGCGGGGACTTCCGTTCACCGCAGCAAAAGAGGACATTTACAAGTTTTTCTTGAGCTACAATCCTGTCCAGGAAAGCATTGTTTTGACCTACCGGAACGACGGCCGAGCTACCGGCGAAGCGTACGTCGGATTTGGGAGTCCCGAGGATGCGAGGCGTGCCATGGACCTCCATCGCAAAAGTATGGGCAACAGGTACATTGAGCTATTTATTAGCAACAAAGACGAGCAAGGCCGGGCCCTGCTCCGGTTTGGGAATCGTTAACAAGCTACCCTTTGCGGAATTAGGCTTCGGGGAGGAAAGGGTTGATGCTTCCAGTTGGTTAGATGAACAATGGAAGCTGGCAAACATGCATGTTGTAAGTCAATGTATTGATATCCTTGGCGGAGTCTTTGACATTGACTTTACAACTCGTTATAAACTAAAAATAGTTGCCACATTACACTATGGTGTCAAGCTGTTTGCTGTCGACAGATGTTTGGTAGAGCTAAGCGACGAATAGTCTCCATTTGGTACGAGTACATGACAAAATGATTGAGAGACAAGAATCAGAGAGGCTTCACTGGCAGCTTATCGTCGCTTCGTGCATCAATTAGCTTCTACTTAAAAGACCACTGTTGCCAACAAGAAAGCTTGCAGACTCTGTGCGTAGCTACGATATAGTTAGACAGTAGTCTGTTGGCGAACGCTACGGGCCACTAGTAGCCATACCGGTACGACGAGCTCTATATGGATAGCTAGACTATACACTATACAAGACAAACGAAATCTCCAAAACCGAGTAGTCTATATAATCTATACCACCGGACTTCCAGCAAATTCTCTTGAAGCTTGCACGCAAGTGTTTGATTCTAGACTCTTTCAATGCCGCCATGCGATGTACGTATTACGTATGCGAGTGTGATGTTTTCAAAAGCCAAGAATCACTCGCACCAACGTGACACCTGTTTTCAAAAGCCAAGAACCACTCGCACCAACGTGACACCCAAGGCCACCCCGAATCCAGTTACGGCATACGACGCCATGGTCGATCCAATTGACTGCTGGTCTTGCTGAGAATACTGAAAGGGAAGAGGTAGCCGTTGCGGCGGCGGCGGCGGCTGTGGATCTTGCAGAGGTTCAACCTCGTGCGACGGATCTTTGGGGACCACTAAAGGGAGTCGTTTACTTCGCTTTCGCGGATCCCGGACTATGGTACGACCCGCCTGTTTGGACAGGGCTACAATAGATCTCTTGTACATGGCTAGTACTAAACGGTGATTGTTATCGGTAATGGGAAGTGGCGAAGCGGCCCAACAACGCGTGTGATGGTGTGTCAAAAAGTGAGATGGAAACGATCTAAAATGGCGCGAAACGTGATGGAACGGCATTCAAAACGCCAAGTTGAAGTTGAAAAGGACGAATGCCGATCACGTCGTAGAAACTCTACCAACCAACGGTTACGCTCTTTTTGAGCCATTCATTCGTTTGGAACTCGCGCGTCACCACGCGCAAGACAGCGGAGGGAAAAGCATCAGACGTGGCAGAGAAGAAGGTCGCAAGCACCACCGTTGACCGTTGCCCAGCGAAAACCAAATCTACGCTGGTGTAATCCAAATTCAATCCCTCCGATCCAAGTCATTTCAGCATTACAGTTCGTATCGTGACCTTGTATTACGTGCCACAACGAGTGCACAAACAGTTACACACGAGAGTGAGGATACCGTAAGAAGATGAAGTTCTCAGCTGCCGCTCTCGCCGTCCTTCTCGTCGCAACACCGGCTTCGCATGCCTTTGCACCCCAGGCCTTTGGCGTGTCGAACCGAGCTAAGGCTTCGATGCACCTTAGAACGTCTTTGCCCTTGTTGAGTACGACCATCGATGAAGGCATTAATGACATTACGAATGCCGAACTGGAGGAGATGCTCGTTAACTCCCAAAAGAAGCCCGCAAACCTCAAGGAGGCCGATCCAAAGCTCCTGAAGCTTTCTGCTGCCGAGACCCGCACCGCCACAGCTGACTATCTTCAAAAGTACAAGGGTCAGAGCGGAGCCTCTGTCATTTACTCCAAGCTAGTGGAGAACGGAGTGGAAGTTGTCAACGGCTTTTCCGGTGGAGCCGTCTTGCCTCTTTTGGATCAGTTCCACGAGGGACACCCTCGCCACGCTGATTTACCAAAAGCTCCCATTCGATGGATCACCAACTCCAACGAAAGCTCGGCGGGGCACATTGCCGAAGGATACGCTAAGTCAACTCCCATGAACGGCAAACACATGCCCGTGGGAGTCGTCGTTGCCACGTCTGGACCAGGTGTCACCAATCTCATTACCCCTTTGCAAGACGCCATTTGTGATGGAGTGCCCCTCGTCTTTTTGTGCGGACAAGCTGCCACCGTGGCACCCCTCGACGCCTTTCAGTCGGCAGACGCTGTCGGTCTCACCAAGCCCTGTACCAAGTGGAGTTATCAGATCAAGAGCGCGGCTGAGATCCCAATGGTGATGGATTACGCTTTTTTTATTGCCCGCAACGGCCGACCTGGACCCGTCTTTATCGATCTTCCCAAGGATTTGCAGAATCAGATTGTCACGACAGAGTTGATAGATTCATTTGTCGAGGCAAACATGAACGGAGCAGAGACCGACGAAACAAGCTTTATCACTCTCGTGGAGAAGCGTCATTCGGACGGGGAACTGTACCAGGCTATTCAGTTGGGCGAAAAAAAACAAGGACTGGCATTTCAGCTGGCCAAGGATGCCTTTGACGAGTACCAGCTAAAGCCCGTCCCGGCTTCCAAGGACTCGGATGGTTACCACACGGACCACCATCCCACCGACCGCATTTTTCGATCAGGAACCTTTATCAACGGAAAGGAGAACACGCTCGAAGGCGAACTCAAAGCTGGAACTGCCCTGACCAAGGAACTTATTCAGCTCATCAAGCATGCTAAAAAGCCCGTCATTATCGCCGGCCAGGGTACCAACAACTGCCCCGAGGATCTCAAAAAGTTTGCCGAGAAGCTTCAGATTCCCGTCTGTACCACGCTGCACGCCCTTGGAACCTTTGACGAACGAAACAACTTGGCTCTCAACATGCTGGGCATGCACGGTCACCCTACGCCCAACTTTATGGTGCAAGATGCGGACTTGATCATTTGCATCGGATCGCGTTTCGATGACCGTATCACTGGTCGCGTGTCGGGTTTTGTTCCAGAAGCACGAAACGCCCAAAAGGAAGGCCGCGGAGGTGTCATTCACGTGGATATCCGCTTGTCAGAAAAGGCCAAGCAGATTGAGCCGACCTTTTTTGTTCACTCGACAGGAAAGAAGTTCTTGCAGACCATGAATGAGATCTTGGAGGATGACGATCTCAAGCCGACTACTGGAGCATGGCTCAAACACATGAAGGAGCTGCAACGTGACTTTCCCGTCAAGGTGCCTCATTTCGCCACGGCCAAGTTGGCCTCCAAGGACGCGGATGGTAACGAGGTTATTGTGTCGCGGACGCCCATGTCTGCACAGAGCGCTGTGTCCGAATTGGACAAGCAGCTCTTGGCCGCTGGTAAGATGGATGAGGCCATCTTTACCACTGGAGTCGGTGTCCATCAGATGGTTGCCGCTCAGCTCATTACTTGGACACAGCCGCGTCAGATGCTGAGTAGTGGATCGCTTGGAACCATGGGTGTTGCTCTTGGGTACGCTGTTGGTGCCCAGCTGGCAAACAAAGGCAAGATCGTGATTGCTGTTGACGGTGACGGCTCTTTCAACATGACTTTTACCGAGTTGAAGACTGTTGCCGAACAAAAGATTCCCATCAAGATTATGATTATTGACAACGACGGTCAAATGATGGTGGAGTACTGGCAACGTTTGTTCCACGACGGTCGTCTCCTGGCTGTTCGAAATTCAAACAACCCGGACTACTCTATTTTGGCCCAGGCGTTTGGTATCAAGAGTATCTATTGCGATAACGCGGAAGAAATGGAAGAAAAGATGAACAATTTCCTCTTTGCCGATCCAGGAGAGCCCGTGCTGTTCCATGTCAAGGTGGAGCGTACCCCCTGCCTACCCTTGGTGGCCCCGGGCCAACCTCTAGGAGACATGATTCTGGAGGATGTGGAAATTGACGTGGATGGATCAGCTGCTCCGAGCTAGAATGCTTGCGGGATTGAGCTTCTTGTATTATTGATAGAATTCAACTATTTGATTTTACGTGCACAAATACATTGCGACGATTTGGGAATAACCCTAGACTAGCTTGGTTCTCTACGTAACTAGTTAGAGAAACGTTTGGAACTAGGAGGGAGCTTATTCGAGCATTGCATTAGTTTTGTCCTTGGGTTGATGACTTTGTCGGAGGATTTCGTTTGTCTGTTTAAGCAGTCGATTCTCTTCTCGAAGGATCCGATTCTCCGTGGCTCGCAACTGCGTTGTAAAAGTCCCGTTCAAGTCCTCCGATTGCTGCTGAAACTGTCGCAGCATATCCACGTGAAGGTTCATAAAAGCGGTCTGCATTTCGTCTCGCAAACGCTCCACCTCCTCGCGTACAATTTCTTGCACCACACTAACGTGAACGTACTCTGGCTTGTTGGTCGGATTTAGCAACGCTTGTTGTTGCGACCCTATAGTCGATGTCGCGTGCGGGGTTGAAGCCTTGGGTTGACTCGGAATGGTGCGGTTGTCGTCAAGAGAAGGAGCGGGCTGTGGTGTTGCTTGTACTTTTGGTTTCGGTGCAGCCAGAGGACTCGTGGCACCTGGCGGTCCAAAGACGACGCGTTGAATGGGATTATCGGAATCGAATGTCGCGACTTGCTTGTTCATCTCCCAATCCCAAAGAGTGACGCTGCCAGACTGTCGTCCCACGGCCACACAGTTTTCCAGCAAGCTCATACAAGTCACCTTGTCGTGATCAAGAGATACCTCAAACAACACCTTGGAAGACTCGTACTCGTACACTCCGACATGACTCTCGCTCGCGACAGCCAAACGATTCAAAGGCACGTCCAATGCCACTTGAACGATGGCTGTATTCGAAAGTTGAAACTTCTTGAGTGGGGTCTCAAAACTTGCTGGTGTCGTTGTTGTTGTGGTCAAGTCGTATACTGTGACGCTGCCATTGCTTGAACCCACTGCTGTGTAGTAGGGAACTTGCGATGAAATGGTAAAGCAAGTCAAGGATCTGGATCGTGCCGCGTCGTTGCTTGGCTGGTGGAGTTCCGCCACCAACTTTGCCTCTCTCAGTCTGTAGACGGCAAGGTTGGAGTCTCCCAAGGCGTAGACGAACGTGTCGGTCGGATCCAGACACGCTTGATGACACCCAGAGTCCGTCAGTTGAAAGCGACGGGCTTCCGACTGCTTTTTCAGGTCCCAAACCACCACACTGCCTGAAAGACTTGCAATGCACAGATATCGTGACTTTCCCCCAAAGGTTGCCGCCGCCGGCACCAGTTGCTTTCCAAACGAGCTCAAGACACGTCCCGTCTGCGCCGAAAGCAAAACAATCGAATCATCAGCGTCGGCACTGGTAGCAGTTTCGTCACACGGCGACTCTGGCTGTCGTGCGCAGCATAGCACTTTTCCCGTGTGATTCCATTGCAAGTCGGCAATAGTCGCCGCCGTGGCGCCGTCCGCTACGGAGGTGCGTGAAAAGAATGGTGCAAAGGTGGTTCGCTCTTGGTGGTCTTTTTCACAGTCCCACAACGTCACGGCGGCCCCAGAGGCAATCGCTAGAACTGGCTTGAGCTGAACCACTGACTTAATGGCGGACTTTGTAGTTACCGGTGCCCGTTCCATCTTGCAGCGATGCACGGTATCGTCCGTATATCATGGCCAATGCCCGCGGTGATCGAACGCGGTGTGGAGCGTTTTCGTCGAGGGCAGGGGGTCTTACGAAATCGTCACCGCCACGTACTACTTATGGGACATTTTATCATTTGCTATAGACATTTTGGATTTCTGAAATGACTCTCGAAGCAAAGATGCAAGATCGAAGATCGAAAAATGGGACATTCGCATTAATTACCGCAATCACAAACCTTCGTTCCATCATGTCTACATCCACCATGCACTTGCAGCTCAGCATCTGGGCTGAAGATCTGCCCAGTGTCTCTACCTTTGGGACACCCAGTCCTTTTGCCGTCGTTACGGTCCTCCATAAAGAAGAGGGCGTGAAACCAACGATTCTAGGCAAGACAGAAGTCATTGACAAAACCAACAGTCCGGACTGGACAAAAATTCTCCTATTGCAAGACTTTGAACTGGGCAAGCAGACGCATCTAGTTGTATCCATCTACGACGCCACCAACGGTAAGAACCATCCCATGGGATCCACTATCTTGGAAGTTGGATCCGTTCTCGGAGCCAAGGGCCACATCGTTGCCAAGGAACTCAAGGCGGGCGGTATCCTGGTGGCCCACGTGGAAGAATCTACAGGCTCGGGCATGCTTCACTTTCGCTTGCGTGGATTCAAATTTACTAATACCGAAGGTATGGGTTTCTTGAACAAGTCGGATCCCTTTTTCGAGTTACAGCGCCTCCGGAAATCTACAAAGTCGGGAGCACGCGTCTGGGATTGCGTCTTTCGATCCAACGCGGTCCAGGACAATCTCAGTCCGGTCTGGAGTGAAAGCTATCTCGAACTAGCCGTCTTGTGTGGTGGCAACCGGCAGCAAAAGTGTCGGTTGGCAGTCTACGATTACGACAAGAATGGAAAGCATGATCCCATGGGAGACGTGCAGTTTACAGTGGACGAATTACTCGAGTCTGTGACAGAGTCTGCGCTGTCGGACATTCCAAAGATCAACACCGACAAGGCGTTTACTCTCAAACGGGCCGGGGCAGAAGTTGGAAAGATTTTGGTTGTTTCGGCAGAAGTAGTGGGCGTGGAGGAGCCATCGCCAGAAGTAGTAGAGGCGGAGGCAAAGTCAGTTGCGGTAGTGGCGGAGGAGGAGATTGATATCGTTATCTCGCCAGACGAAGATATCGAAGTGGAGCCGGACGAGCTCGAACGATTGGAGCCCAGATTTGTCAATTACATCGGAGGAGGATGCAAGATTCATGTGATGACGGCTATTGACGCGACGGCTTCCAATGGAGATCCGAGACAGCCGACGTCGCTCCATTATTTCAAGAAAGACGGACGCAACGACTACGAAGACGCTCTCTTATCGATCTGTACCATTCTTTCCAATTACGATTCGGATCAACGATATCCCGTATTTGGGTTTGGCGCAAAAGTCAACGGCAGTCTCTCTCACTGTTTTCAGTTGGGAGCAACAGCCGAAGTAGACGGCGTGGAAGGAATCAGCAAGGCGTACAGCGACGCCTTCAAGGCTGGTATTACAATGTCTAGCCCGAGAGACGTGTCCGCTGTTATTGACATGGCAGCAAAGGATTCCATAGTGCAATTGGTAAGATGAGGCAATATTGTCCTGCGGCGGTTGGTTAGTCCGATTGCATCTCTCACATAATGTCGTTTGCAACTTTAGGGAAAAGAGCAGGTATACACGGTGCTGCTTATATTTTTGAGCGGGGATCCCGCGGATTCCGAGCAGACATTGGTAGCCCTAAAGGCTGCGGATGATGCGGCTCTTTCCGTCGTTGTTGTGGGTGTCGGAGAAGACGATTTCAAGGGGTTAAAAGATCTGCTTCTACGCCACAAGACGAGTGGCTGCCGAGACAACGTGCGATTTGTAAACTATCAGGCACTGAAAGGCGACCAGGACAAGCTGACAGAGGCAGCCCTGGATTCTATCCCAAACCAGCTCGTGACCTACTTTGTAGGCAAAGGGATCGATCCACTGCCTGAAGCTGAACCCGACGATGTTGTCGTCCAGCCGTACATTGAAGACCAAGATGTGGCCGTCCCGATCCAGTTTACAGCCGCAGGAGATCCGGTTGTAGCTGGCGACGCGAGACCACCATCGAACGACAAGCCCGACTATGCCAACCAAATCAAACAAGGTATCCAGATGGTTAGCAAAAAGATGGGACGTCGCAAGGTTGGACAGCTAAGAAGACGTATCCGACAGGAGGCAAAAAAGATATCAAAGAAAACATTTGGAGCGTCGCCATTTTAGATTAACTCTTCACATTACTTTAACATTCACCTCTATCTTGTGCAACGTACAGCAATGCTGTAAGAACGATAAAGGATTCCAAATCATCTACACCATGCTGGTGCTTGTAAATGAGAAGTTCGTTCTTTGTCAATCGCTTTAGCACCTTGTTTCGAACGCGAGCGACAGATTGATAGTATAGAATCGGCAAATGTTCGGGAACGCGTCTTGGCTTCCAGTTCGCAGCAGCGAGAGTCATGAGGGCGTCTTGTGCTGCATCACTCCTGGCCTTTACTACCATTAAACCTTTGTACACCTCTGGAATATTGAGTGTTTTTTCTTTGCCGATCGGACAAAGGTGTCCTTGCAACGCAAACTGCAAGGCCGAATAGGCGTATCGGATAGCTTTCGGAGCTTCGTCAAAGAAAACTGGCATGTCTGTTTCCCGAAGTTTAGCGACAAGTAGGTACAACCTCTGTAGGCGATGCTCAACGATCCGAGGAATGTACTCGTCCAGAATCCATTCGGCTTTGGTTTCGACGTCGTGGTCGGTTTCAGCTGGTCTGGCGAAGAAATCTACCAGGGAACGCTCTTCTCTCAAATCTTCAGGCAACGCCCCAAATCCATGCTCTTCCAGATATGCTTCCACAATCGATATCTCTTTCATGTACCGCTCTGATGCGCTCTTTGTATCTGCACGGAGCTTCTGAGCAGCCTCTTCAGGCATTCCGTGAAAGACTCCGTACTCGTGGAACGTGTTACGGCAGATCACCGACAGCGAATGTCCCATTGGACCGAATGACACTGGTGCGTGGTAAATCTTCACTAATGGGAGCATGGGATTAAGCGCCTTTCTTTCTGTGTAAGGGTACGAGAAGTCTTGCCCGAGGATATCCCGTGTCTCGTAACCGGCATCTTCGATTTCGTTCTCGATTTTCTCCATCCACATGGTGAGTTCTTCTTCGGGCCAATTCGCGTTCTTGCTCTCACGAAGCAAAGCTTTGTATCCCTGTTGCCAAAGCAGCTTCTTCTTCCCTTCTTGTTCGCTCAAGCCATGGTATAGTCGCGCCAGTACGATCGCGAATTTATAGGACTGACTCTCCATCGCTTCAAGTCTTTCAATAAGAGCTTTCGTGATGCTGTAGACTTGGATTGGTGTGCATACATCCATCGCAATATCAGCTAGTGCCGGACTCTGAAACACAACCACGTCCGCTTCTCGAGAGTCTTCGCAGACAACCTTTACCAGCCACATCTCCACCATTTCCTTTATGACAGTATCAAATATATCAGTTTCTACTCCCTCTGCGATCAAATCGTTCAGTACCTCCCACAAGACGGTTCGTGGAAGGTTGAAAAAGCTCTTGCGCGATGCGATTGCTAAGACCTTCACCGTTGTTTGAAAGACGGGGGGAAGTTCGTCGTAGACTTGAGTATATCGCATGGCGACGTCAGCGCTAATCTGCATGACAGGTATTTCCATGTTCTTTCGAATCAGCCCCGGGGGGATACGCAGTACAAGGTCTTCAGAAGTCTCGGCAAAAGCGTGTTTCCCTTCACTCCATTGTCGTCCCGCCAATTGGCGAATGGCCGCCACACGCTCAACGAAATAGCCGGCAAGGTACCCTGAAGACACGGCGTATGTTTCCAGCCATCGATCGTCAACTTCCACATCCGCTAACTCTCGGAACATGGTACGGATGCCTTCCATGGAAGCTTCTCCTACTTCGACAATGGGAATGTGGAGGCGTTTGTGGGATCGTGTAATGTCTTCAACTACCCACGCTGCGGAAAAAAAATTGTAAAAAGAAACGTGGATCATGAGGAAGCAGATTTTTCCACCGCTGTTGTCGCCATTGGACTCAAGAGAACTTGCTGACAGTCCCAATAGCTTGCTGGACAAACGGTTCATCTTGGGTGTACCGTGGAGGCATTCCCGAATCAATGACAAAGAGAATTCGTCCAGGAATTGGATACGATCCACTAGAAAGCAAGCCGCAGATCCACCTTCGAGGACGAGATTCACAAGATGAACACACTCATCGTGGGCACGACTCCAACGTCTCTCGTCCATGTGGTGAAGCACCTCGCTGGCAAGATGTCGCACGTCGTTGTCTTCGGCATATTTGAACCATGTTCTGTGAAGTGAGACAGAGAAGACACTATGAGATTGGGCGATAGGATGCCGTACAATATCGTCAGCGGAGACTTACGCCATGGTCCGAGCTAGCTGTAAAAGCCCAGCAGATTCACTGCAAACGTGCAGAAAGGGAACCATGTCTGCATAGCCAGCAGCTCTTTGGCAAACAATTTTCTTTCCGGACAACGACGGACCAGTCACAAGCACAGCACATCGATTTCTAGGACCGCAGATGTAATCCTTGATTTCGGCAACGTGGTTGTTATGCACTTCACCGTGAACCGTCTCCAACACACGAAGTGCTGCCGATTCAACTGCATTCGACAAAGTGAACACAGGAACTGGCAACAGCGTGCCTTTTAACGTCACAGAAGAGTTGAACAAATCCATTCGAGGCGATGCGACCGGGTCTTCGTATACCGACTGGTCGAGAGCTACTTCGATATTACTGGCCAGTGCGTACTGCATCAAGCGAGCTGCTCGCACTGGGGGCGGACCGGTAATATCCCAGCGACAAGCAACCGTGCCCGACCCTGTCACACCACAAAAGGTCGACCCGATCGCCATTCCAATCGCGCAGCCAACTTGCTTTTCGACGAGCTGTCGGCACACATCAATGCCCAGCAAACTTGCTTCCGGTATCGCTTCGTACAAGTTGATAGCAGCAACGATGTGAACACCCTTATCGTCGTCAATAATCTGCACAATGGGGCATCTGTTCTTGTCGAGAACGGCCTGCACCTCCATCAACCAGTTCACCGGACTACCATTCGATGTCATGGCGATAAAGAGCACGCAAAGGTTTCGCATCTGCGCAATCTGCGTAGGCGACAGACCGCCGTGGCTCAAAAGCTTCAAGACATTGGGATGGATAAAGTCCTCTTCTACCGAGACGTTGCGCCTTACCAATCGATCAAAAAATTCCTTCTCCTTGTGCTTCTCCATGTTATCCAGCATCGATTTTTCAATGGAAATCCCGGTGAGCAACTTTGCTTCCTCAAAGCCGGGGATGTCCTTGAAGCTCGCACGGCTGCCCAAATAGTGAGCAGATTCTTCGGAAATGCAGGTTTCACCCGCCTTAGCGAGATCCACCAGTGCACTAATCTCAGCAAGAGCATCACCACCGACAGCGTGATAGAGACGTTGCATGTTCGCATGGATTGGCGCTTGAAAGATTTCCGACTCAACCGGCCCAGAACAGATTCCACAATGAATGCGAAAGACCAAGGACGTTCCTTCGACGGGATGCGAGCCTGCCTTGTTTTGCAGGTCGACGGCGCATTTGGACGCGCACAACAAGTTGATACCAACGTCCTTCTCTTCACCTTCCCAGACCACTATGACAGCATCGCCAGCAAACTTAACCACGTCTCCACCATGTTCGTGTACAATGTGAAGAATCCGGCTGAGACAGTTGTTGACTGTCGACGAAAGAGCGTGGGCGCCCTTGTGGGCGATGGCAGCCGCGATCTTGGAATAGCCTGACAAATCTACAAACAAGACGGCCGCATAACATGTATAAGGACGGAAACTAATTTCCCCTTGAAAGCGATGCCGAAATAGCGAACGAAAGACCAAGTTGGATACAAATGGCTTGATCAAATTCCTCCAATCAGTACTACCGCGTCGAGTCGATCGGACGGCAAAGTTGGCTTCGCCTTCGGTCGAATCTCTAAGGCCTTGACGCCTTAGTCGAACTTGCGTACTCACAGTTCGGTCGCCTCGTGATGGCGGGGAAATGGAGGAAAAGTCTGGAGCCCTCTCCTCCTGGCTATCCCGCTGCTCGCACTCCATGTCGGGGTTGACATGACCGTTCTGTGATGGCGAGCTGCCGTCGTTGATGTTGATGTTGTCGGGGTCGGGGTCGGGGTCTGGTGCCATGTTAAGACTTTCTTCTAATATGCTAGTCAATGCTCAACCAGCCCTTTTAGTTGGGTACTCTTTTGTCGTTGAAGGTATGGAGAAGTTGCGTATAGAAGTATGAGTGTTGAGTGGAGTGGTGGTTGATCACGACAACATTGGCACATGTTTTTGAGGGGAGGGCAGGGACTTTTTGAAAAGAAAAAAGAGAGAAAAAGAAATGGAAAAGGAGAAATTGAATAGAGAACTAGGCGCTCATTTTTCTATTTAAAAGTCTGAAGTTGGGCATAGCTCCGTTCATCCGGGTCTCGAAACAAGGACGAAAGAATGAAGGAATCCCTGAAGGACGCTACAGTACACACAATACAAGTACATCGAAACTACACTACCGGTACATTGTGTATTTTATTTTTGCTAATTCAGGTTTGTCACAATCGCGTTTACCAGAGCTAGCTAGTTACTTAGATACATGTATTCAACTTTACAGCAAGTGTCACGATTGCTTGATCGTCAGGATTCAATGAGCAACCGTACGAGGAGATGCCTTCTTAATAGTATCCATCATGTGGATGGTTGCTTCTTGGGCCATTTTGCTAGCCCTTCTAGACACTCCGTCATTCTCTATCTTTACTGACCAAAACTCTTCTTGCTTGGTCCAGTACTCGTATACCAATAAGTACTGAAAAGTGTAGCGAAAGGATTGCAATGTCTCAACAGAGTGACCCTTCAGCGCCTTCATTAGCGTCCGGCCGGTCTCGGTTGCCCAAAGAAGCAACAGCATGAAAATGGCTCCACTGTTTTTGTTTGCTGTTGTGAGCGTCAGGTTCGTGAGACCATTAGTGTAGTCGCATCGAGGAAAAAATGCACGGGCAGTACACCGGAGAAGACGTAAAAAATCTTTGATTATGATATCAAGACGTCCTTGATCACTGGGGCAAAGAGGACTTGCATCTCCACAGAAGCCAGTCATTACATACTTTAATGTGCCAAGAAGAAGTGCGTGCATGGGATTGACAGGTGTGCAACCGTGAATACCAAAGATGTTGCCTGCCGAGCACAACTTGTAGAAGGCGTTATTTGGAACGTAATGGTACGACATGTCCTGTAATGCCTTGTTTCTTGCAGTCACGTTGGAAAGAGCACAGGCAGATTCAATCAATTGCTGGGTAAGGAACTTGCATTGATAGTGTGGATCGTTGGCCTTCTGCAACGGACAGTCACATGTACGAGATATCAAGGCACACTTCGAGGTGAAGGTGCCATACCTGCCAGCAAGTATGTTGTTACCCTTGCAATCTCCAATGGTAAATCCGTGTGAGAAGAAAATGGTATAGGGACGAGGTGGTTTGCGCTTGAGAAGCTTAAGCATGAGGGGAAAGCCATCCTTTTGCATGGCAACAACGTCCTCTAGTATTTTGTCCAGGCAAATGTGAAATCCGCTGAGTTTGTCGCCCTACACAATTGGGAAGACAGAGAAATGGAACGTAAGGAAAATATTTGAAAAAACCATACACCAATGCCAGCTTGTGTCTGCACTTACAGGTTGGTGTCGTTTGTTTTCGGCACTGCTCAAATTGGAAAGATCCGGCACATATCCGAGATTCCTCCAAGCAAAGCTGTGAACACGCACACCTCTCTTAAAGATAGACAGGGTGAACCGCAATGGCTCCAGACCAAACCTCTGCATACCATCAATGCCAGTCTTGTCAATGAAGAAGATGAGAAAAATCAGAAACTGGCACGAAGGGTCATTGATTTTATGCTGATAGGCATTTTGAAAACTCGAACCAGAATGAACTTTGTTGAGCAAGTTACCAGGGGACTCGTACAAGGCGTACGGGTCTTTCCCAGACAACGGCTGGTTGATGACAACGTTAGGTGGCTTCATCAGAGAGCAGTCAGAATACATGGAGTCAAGCGCATGGCTGAACCAAAAGCGAACAATTTCAACCGGTTTTGCATGTGTTGGGACGACAACTTCTGAGACGAAAGGTCTAAGACCTTCCATTCCCATTTTTTTGTCAGAGCGGCAACAACACTGCCCTGTTTGTTTCCTACGGATCCCTGACTGAAGTAAAAGCTAGGCTCGCTGGTGGCAAACTTGGCCCAATCCATGATAGCGTCATACGCCTCTAGCGGACACTGGAACCTCTTCATCAGCACAAGTAGGTACGTCTGGACGCGCTCCAGCTGCCCATGGCTAATGGGCTGGAACAAGTCAGATGGTTTCATGACCGGCTCTTTCACAGGTTCCTCACCATTGTCGCCAACCATGGGGTCATCGTCGTCTAGGCTGGGGTGGAACTCATAGATATCAGCGTCAACAACAAAGTCAGGAACTGCATCAACGGCTTCTCCTGCTGCTGGGGTATTCCCGTAATAATCATCATGATCAGTACTAGCACCACCACAATATTGAAACCCTGAACGCCAGTTTGTAGGCGTGATACTGCTACCAATACTTCTATCTTCTTGGACTGGTGCGCTACTTTCTGCTTCTTTCCTTACAAGACGTGGGACGGAAAACAGTCACCTTTGTCAAGACCATTGTTTTCAAACAAAAAGCGGCACCATCTTCTTCCGAGCCATTGTGAGGGTCCTCACATCTTTCAGGGGGCAACAGCTGGGAAAACAAGTTTGGAATTCCGGCAACAGGAAGCACACTGCCAGAACCACCAGTGATACAGCTGCTTAAAGAGGAAAGGCAGTTGTTGTAGTTGCCATTCAAATGTTGTGGTCGTTGGTGCAATAATCGGCCGGCAGCGAGCATTGCATGTTCGCGGCATGCAGCAATGGCAGATACATGCGTATTGAGACCATTCTCGGAACTGAAGAACGCAAAACAACGGTTGCATGATGGCATAGTGGTAACAGTAATAGGATGGCAAGAACTTCGTGACTCTGGTTTTGGTAGCAGTAACAACATCAAAAAAGTTGGGATACATGTACTGTAAGAAACTCTTCTTCTACACTTGAGTTATTGCAATTTATCCAAATATTGAATGGAATTCAACTGGCGGAGTATTAAACAACGAGACAAAAATCATAATTCAAAAGAAGGAAATCACATAATCAAGCAAGAAGACAGAAGGTACAGTGGTACCACTGAAAAAAGCTACTTCCGGATTAGCGGCGATCTGAACCAGCTAAAAAAATGAAGACAGACATTATCAGATTGCTGCACTATCTGGCAAAAATCAAGGGGTCAGTGCTGGGAAATTGAAGACGAAAGATTATGACTGGTTCGCCACAAAATCCGTGCACACTAGAACTATTTAACGTAAGTATATAAAAAAAGGAGAAAGTGACTTGCATATAGCGGTTTGGGAATTAAATGGCAAGAGCTCAAATATTGAAGCAAGTAACATGGAGGAAATATAAGACAAACCACTGTATTACTATCTATAATTATCTTGAAATAGACGGCCATAATGAAACCGCCCTTGTGATGAATCCGAAAGCTTTCAAGCATATGTTAGTGTGCAAGCTCACCCCACCAATCTCGTAATGCTGCTGCAGCTGAGTCGTTGCAGTAATTGTAGTATTGCTCCTTCTTCCTTCACTAGTATCAGATACGCTGCAAACTGGCAACACATTCCAGCTGGGCTGCTTGCACCACTGGAGTTTCAGCAGTGATCCATTGAAAGCATGGACCTCTTTGGATTAGCTCTGTTCCCTGCTGTAATCTCTCCTGCACAGCCTTAGATGTACGGTTGACAGAGTCTGATGAGGGATCTTGATAGACGGAAGTACTCTGTCACCAACTTGCTGATGACGGCGATCAATAATGAGACCCGAACATGCGGACGCAAAAATGGCCATGTGACACATTGCCTCCAGGAACGAATCCGAGATCGGAGATCGATCGCTTTGCTCGTCGTCGTTGCTCATGAAATAAGTTCGAACAGTCCGAGTAGTCGTACGAGCAGTCCGACTAGTCCGGAGCTCTGGACGGTTGAGACGGAGGGTTGGGACGTCTACGGCATTTCTACGTAGCCCTGGTAGTCTCAACCTTGTCCGTCAGCCCCCCTACAAAAGCACTAGTCTAGTCTATACTAGAGGCAGAAGATGAACAATGAACAGCTTCGAACTTAACATACAAGATGCAAGATTTTTTCGCGCGCATTGACACTTCTTGAGAGTGTACTTTGCGTCCATCCAAAATTCCAACACAAAATCTAAAATCGACCATGTCGCCCCCCTCCGATACCGATCCCCATCCCCATCCCAAGGCAACTACAGCCGAAGAGCCAATCGTATCGGACCAGCCTGTAGGTACCGAGCCTCCCAGAAATAATGACTTTGTCATTCGAGAAGGGTTTCCGGCTCTCAGGCTGCCCGGAAACAAGAACAATGGGCCGTGGATTGATGGCGACGAGCCAATCCCTCGGCACTCGTTCTGGGCGGATGGCGACGCCTTGACTTATCATCACTTGGAGGATCTGTGGCAGGATTGTGAGACTGTCTTTTCAGCTCGGGCTCGTGACAGCGACCAAGCTTATAGCGCAGGAGTGACCTACTTTAGTCCCTGCCAAATGAAACCACGTTGTGCGCTCGAAGCCTTGGTACTTTCCATTTTTCGAAAGCATACGGACGGTTTGGATGCAGGAGTCTTTATTCCAGAGCAATCAGGAGCTGAATGGTGGACTCTGGTGCTGGACGAAGACAAGGTTGAAGAAGAGGCCTCGAAAAAGCAAGGTGATGATGACCATGATGATGACGACGAGGAAGAAGGAGACGAGGTCGGCCTGCATTTTGACGCCGACTATGGCCTCGAGGACCAGGCGCCGAACTTGTTGTTGCATCCTCGCCTGGCTACAGTCACATACTTGACA
>Ga0307981_1000714_pt1 | contig 32276 bp, 26 predicted proteins | sample OrgLakmetagen987_FD_201849 | JGI IMG/M metagenome (GOLD analysis project Ga0307981, IMG submission 201849) | Saline water microbial communities from Organic Lake, Antarctica - #987 | ecosystem: Environmental > Aquatic > Non-marine Saline and Alkaline > Saline | place: Antarctica: Organic Lake... | reverse complement strand
CCGCGAGCGCAAACACCGCGACCGCCAAGAGCGATTTCTGATTGAAGGCCTGCGCGAGTTAGATCATGCCATTCAGGCAGGTGTTGAGATCGAGACCCTCTACTTTTGTCCGGAATGCTTCCCAAGCGATGCGCATAGTGAATGGATCGACCAACAACGCGCCGCCGAGCGCACGCTCGTCCGCATGAGCGAAGACGCTTTTAAAAAAGCCGCCTACCGAGAGGGCCCAGATGGCTTGATTGCGGTCGCCCTCCAGAGTCACGGAACCCTTCAGAACTGTAAGCTCCCAAAGAATCCACTCGTGCTCGTGCTCGAAGGAATCGAAAAACCTGGAAACCTGGGAGCCATCTTACGGAGTGCAGACGGCGCAGGGGCGGACGCGGTCATCCTCGTTGACTGCATCCTCGACATCTACAACCCCAACGCGATCCGCTCTTCCCAAGGCCTTGTATTCGCCCTCCCGATACTCAGTGCCGACCAAGCGCAACTCAAAGCCTGGCTCGAGACCAACCACTTTCAAATCATTGCGACCACCCCCGACACGACCAAACTACACTGGGATGTTGATTATACCAAACCGACAGCACTCTTCTTAGGCAGCGAAAGCGATGGTCTCCAAACCTTCTGGCTCGATGCGGCGGATCAAAAGATTCGTATCCCAATGGAAGGTCGCGCTGACTCACTCAACGTCGCGGCGGCCGCAGCCGTCTGCCTCTACGAGGCACGAAGGCAGCGTGCGAGTTAGGTCAGGATGGGATCTCGCATGGCCGCAGATAAAGCTTACTTCCCAAAACCACGCGACCTCAAATCGGCCACCGTTTTTTCAACCGCTTCTTCCATTCTGACTGAAGGCGCATAGCCCAAATCACGACGAGCCGCATCGATTTTAAAAAAGTGATCCTTCCCTAGTTCGACCGCCACAAATCGAGTCATCGGAGGCTCTCCGCTTTTTCCAAGCAATTTCCAAACGAGCTCACAAATACCTCCAACTACATAGACAACGGGCAAGGGCAAACGCTTGTGAATCCGCGCATGTCCTAAGCACACCAGCAAGTCATTCGTCCAAGGCCAGAGCTCAACCGATTCTCCTTGTGAAATAAAATAGGCCTGCCCCGCTGCTTTACCCGCGATCAGGGCATCCAGTGCATTGAGGTGCGCTTCGGCTACGTCCTCAACATAGGAAACATCGACGCGATTTTCGCCGGAGCCGACAATTTTCAGCCGTCCCGCGACCGCACTCTCGATTACGCGCGGTAGCAGATGTGGATCTCCAGGACCAAAAATCAAATGGGGCCGCAGAGCGACCACCCGCAAAGTCTCCGAATTGGCTGCCAAGGCGATCTCCTCGGCAATGGCCTTGGTATGCGCATAATGACAGAGCCAACTTGAGCCATATGGCATCGACTCATCGCCATTCACAATCGGCTTTCGATTGAAAACCACACTTGGCGTGCTCGTGTAAACAAGCGTCGAAATACGATGTTTTTGACAGGCCGCGACGACATGCTTAGTGCCTTCTACATTAGGTCTGTAAAAGTCGTTCCAACTGCCCCAGACGCCTGCCCGCGCGGCCACATGGAAGACGGCGTCCCTACCTTCGCACGCAGTCTCTACCGCTTCAGCATCCGTTAAGTCGCCACAGTGCACCTCGACGCCAAGTGCCTCTAACTCAGGCTGAGGCTTACGCCCAAAGGATCGCACCGTGTAGCCGCGCCCCAGCAAGCGCTCGACGACCTTACGCCCAACAAATCCGCCGCCTCCTGTCACCAATACCTTCATTCCCAATTGTTTCGCCGTTTTCGCCCTAATTCTTAATTTCCACGATTATATTTCTTCGCTAAAGACAAGCGATGAATCTTTGCATTGTGCCGCACATCGACCGGAAAATGCTTTTCAAAAAAGACCGTATCAATCGGCTGCGTCAATGCATGCCGTTGCCCTAGCTCTAAAATACTTCGAATAAAGGCCGCCTGACTATCCGCGCCTTTCGGATAAGCACTCGCCTCGGGCTCAATCACAATCGCTGGCTTGCCCGCCCCGCAATCAATCAAAGCCGACCGAGCTACGTCCGGGTGACGATTAAAAATCGCTTCGCAACAATCCGTATACATTGGCCCTGTCGGCGTCAGGACGCGCTCAGCCTTACGGCCGCAAAACCATAGTCGCCCAGCTTCGTCCATCCAGCCCATATCGCCCATCCGATGCCAGTGACTTGCCCCATCCGAGATCTTTGAATTCGCATCCGCTTCAGGCAGCTGATCGTATCCAACCGTAACCGCTGGCCCACTCACGATAATTTCACCAATCGATCCAGTCGATAATTCGACTGAGTCTCCAATCAATTGAATCGGACTATCTACAGGCTCAACAATCCGCACCATCACGCCCGGCAAGGGCGCACCCACGCACGTGCCCTCGCCTAATTCCGTCCGCAGCGCCGTCTCTCGAAGCACCTCCTCGGCCGAAATCGAACTCACCGGCAGTGCTTCGGTGGCACCATAAGGGGTGTGGATTTCGCCGTTCGGGATGACTGTTTTCATCTGCCGCATTAATTTAGGGCTGACCGGTGCGCCTGCCATCAAAATGCGGCGAATGGTCGGCAACTGAACCGAATGCTCCGTGCAATACTTGGCAATCTTAGACCAGAGTGCAGGTGAACCAAAGGTGTTGGTCACATTGTTTTCTAGAATCGCCTGGACAATCCTGGCGGGATTTACAGTGGCTGGCCGACTCGGATTCATCTCCGGCACGACCGTGCACATGCCTAGAGCGGGATTAAATAAAGCAAATACTGGCAGCATCGGCAGATCCACTTCGCTCGGCTCAATACCATATTGCGTTTGTATGGCCCTAACTTGCGCACTGAAAATTCCGTGGTGATAGAGCACGCCCTTGGCGGGTCCGGTCGAACCGGAAGTAAACAGAATCGCCGCTAACTCATCGGCCGCCGAATCGACGACGGGGAAGCTTCCAGAATGCAAAAAGGGCTGAATCACTGCCTCGAAATTCCCGTTTACAGCTAACTTCTTTCGAACAGTTCGAAAGCTTGGGCGAAACAAGCGCCCGATCCAAATCGCAAGCGGGATGCCAACAACCACATCCGGGCGGGTATGCCGCACACAGCGCAAAAAACCCTTCAATCCCATCCCTGGATCAATCACCACCGGGACCGCACCCAGCTTAAACAAAGCAAAAACGATTCGAATCAAATCCAGCCCGGGCTTGACCATGAGTAGAACGCGTGTGCCACGGTGGATGCCTTTAGCCTTAAAATAGTGTGCGGTGGCCGAAGCCTCCGACTCGAGCTCGGAAAATGTTTTTTCTGCATACTTGATAGCACCTGATTTCGCTCGTCCAATGGGTGCACGCACTGCGGTCAGTTCGGGATGCGAGGCTGCCTGATCGGCTAAATACTGTGCTACGTTATGCGCCATCAAGTAGGCATAAAAAAAGCCGCTCTCCGAAAAGAGCGACTTTAAAAAGATTTGATACGTCCTAGTAGTCCTTGATTGTGATCAGGCCCCAAAGGAACGTGTATTTGTCGCCGGAAAAATCAGTGCGAGCAACTACCTCGTCTGTATTAACGGGAACGGTATTTCTGCCAGTGTGTCCGTAGCTGCCTTTTTCGATCTTAACGATACCTAGTATGTTAGTATTGTTGTCTGCCATTGGCGAACTGTTGGACTCACATCCTGAAAGGACGATTGAAGCAACAACTACAGCTAAAAGTGAGATAATTTTGGAATACATAATGTTAATGTTAGGGGATTAAAGAAATTCTTAGTTTGCGTGAAGTTAGCATCTTGGCAAGCGGTTTTTATAAGTCAATAAACTTAGCTTTCCTCGTCGTTCAACAAGCCATCTGCTAAGTCTAAATTTGAGTGAACCGCTTTGACGTCTTCTAAGCCGTCTAAGAGCTCGATCAAGTGTAAGACTTTACGGGCAACGTCGACATCTTCGATTGGCATCAGCACATTAGGAATGTAAACCAAGTCTGAACTCTCGGTTTCTACATCCGCATCACTGAGAGCTTGGGAAACGTTGTCAAAATCTACCATCGCAGTGATCACCTCAAAGTGATCTTCCTCATTTTTAATATCCTCTGCGCCCGCTTCCAAAGCGATATCCATAAGCTTCTCTTCATCGATCTGTGCTGCATCTATTATAAACTGCCCCTTACGCTCAAACTGGAAAGCAACCGCGCCGACTCCGGCTAAGTTTCCCCCATTCTTACCCATGGTGCTCCGCACTTCAGAAGCCGAACGGTTTTTATTATCTGTTGTCACCTCGACGATAAGGCCGACGCCACCCGCAGCGTAACCTTCGTAAACTATCTCTTCATAAGTGACTCCCGGTAGCTCGCCAGTGCCCTTTTTGATGGCGCGGTCTACATTGTCCGCGGGCATGTTAGCAGCTTTTGCCTTGGCAATGACTGTGCGTAATCGTGGATTAAAGTTAGGGTCACCACCGCCCTCACGCGCCGCTAATGTGATGTCTTTACTTAAGACACTAAAAATCTTTCCGCGCTTCGCATCGACGGCACCTTTCGCGCGCTTGATTGTTGCCCATTTGCTATGTCCTGACATATCGCTTGTATAGAAGTATTTGAGGTTATTTTTTCTTAGATTTGCCTTTAGCCATGGGTCCGACCGCTTTTGCTTTCTTGATTGGACCGTTGTTGGCAACAGCCACAGGCTTTAGGGGCTCGTCGGGACGGCTGTTTATAATCTTCTGCTGTATAATCGTCAAAATATTTTGCACCGTCCAGTAAACGACTAAACCAGAAGAAAAATTGTAAAGAAAGATCAGAAATATAAAAGGTAAGAACTTAAAGATTTTCTGCTGCATCGGGTCTGCAGTCGGTGAGGTTGGCATCATGCTCATTTGAAGAAACATGGTCGCTCCCATAATCAGTGGCAGAAGATTGATCGGGAAACCTGCAACCACTGCAATCGTGTCCGGCTGCGATAAATCAGCGACCCACAGAAAAGACTCGTGCCGTAGCTCGGAAGCCGTTCTGAGCATATAAAAAAGACCCAGGAAAATCGGCATCTGAACGATCATCGGCAAGCAACCCGCAACTGGGTTTACTTGATGCTCTTTAAAAAGTTTAATCGTCTCCTGCTGCATGCGCTGAGGATTGTCTTTATACTTTTCCTTCATCTCGGCCATGGGACCTTGAATTTTGGCCATGCGCTTTTGAGAACGACTCGCTTTTGCCGTGAGTGGCCAGAATACCAACTTAATACAAATCGTCATGATAACGATGGACCATCCCCAACTAGGAACGACCACGTGTATCGCATACATAAAAGAAAGCAGTAATTTACTAATAAAACTTAGAAAACCGAACTGCATAACTTCGTCTTGGCGGTTACCCAATGCTTGTAAGCGCTTGAACTCCTTTGGACCGACAAAATAATCGAACTCCAATGACTGCGTGGCCCCTGAATTGACGATACCCAGCGAATACCCGACCGTTCCGGATATACCTTTTTGTGCGGGCACACCGTCTACGTCCTCCGCTTCGACCGGGTAAATAATGAGTGCTTCTGCATCCGTTTCAGATGAAAGCACCGCAGCAAAAAACTGATTCTTCACAGAAGACCATTCGATCAATAAATCGTCGCCGAGTTTAATAAAATCCTGCGCCTCGTTAGCACCAATACCTAAAAAGCCTCCACTACCAGTCAGCTTTCGTATATCCGTAAATTTTGCTTTTTCCCCATCAAAATAGCCCACATTCAAGTAGTTCGGCTGCTGGTTTTGGATGATTGGACGAGCCGTTCCCAAATTCAAATACAGCGTCGATAGTGCCTTCGGTGTCGCCGAAGTGTTTTCAAATGTAGACGAATGGCTAATAATATACGGATCCTCGACATCACCCGTTTGTGAGAGCGTATATTTACGACGAATAATAAGGCCTTCCTTAGTCGCAAAAGCATACGTAACCGAACTGTCAGAAAGTTTCTCAACGGTGTAAGGCAAAGAAAACTCGCGCAAGTCGCCGTTGTTCGCAGCAAGACTTAAGCTCAAAGCTGGATGTAGACCAGATTGATTAAATACATAATCGTCCCGCCCCCCACTCTTCGATTGCAAAAAAGAAACTGTGCGAATGGCACCACCTAAGTTAGTAAATTCGACTTCGATAAATTCATTTCGTAACGTAACTAAAGATTCCTCAACAGAGGACTTGGCTACTGGAACGCTCTCGTCTGCGGTCACCTCACTGACAATCAAATCAAGCATCGCATCGGGAGTGGCCGGTGCTTGGTCTGGTTTCACCATAGCCGGATCAGCGGGTGCTGTTTGAGGCGCAGTTTCCTCAACCAGCGGTTGGTTGAGGAACTCTTGACGGCGCTGCTCTTCGAGAGCTTTACCTTGCCAATACATGAATCCGACACCTGCCATGATGAAGATGATGCCTAGTAATGTGTTCTTTTTATCCATCTGTAAATGTTTCGAAGGGTGCTGAGATGTCTGATCTCGATAAACTTTTCAAGCTCGGAACTGGATCGTATCCGCCTTTATGCCAAGGATGGCAGCGCAGGATGCGCGAAAAGGAATAGAAGCAACCGCGCCAGAAACCATGTTGAAGCAGTGCTTTGCGCGAATAGTATGAGCAAGTCGGTTGAAAACGACACCCGCAACTGGTCCCAAACAAGACCTGTTTGAGCGGTGAAAGCACCCACTGGTAAATGCGCACCAAAAAGGCTGCACCGCGTGCCGCTAAAGAGCTGGTCCGCGTAGTCTTTGGGGAATGCACGCTGCCATCACTCATTGTTAGCGGACTCATTTTTAAAGGTGATTCTCGCACATGCCTTCAAATAGCGAGCTTGCAAATCAGAGAAGGCATACTGGTCAAAATTAGCTCTGAGCACAACGACCACATCAGCGCCAGTTGGCAAAGCGGTCTCATTAATTCGGAAAATCTCCCTAAATATCCGCTTACCTCGCTGCCGCTTGACCGCGTTCCCCACTCGACGACTTGCAATCACGCCAAAGCGGGTGAGCTGCACAGTATTCTCGGAGGCGATCAAACTCTGAAAAATAAAAGGCCCGCAGAGGATACGGATACCCTGATTGCGGACCTTTAAAAATTCGCTTGGTCGTCGTATGCGCTTAGAAGCAGGGACGCCCATGGCATCGATCGCTTCGTGACAACTGCTATTAAGCAGCGAGACGGTAACGTCCTTTAGCACGGCGAGCTGCAAGTACCTTGCGGCCACCACGTGTAGAGTTGCGAGCGCGGAAGCCGAGCTTGCGTGCGCGTCTAAGTTTAGAAGGTCTGTAGGTTGGTCCCATAATAATTCCTTTGCGTTGAAGAAAAGTGCAGGATGAAAACTCTTCCATTGACCGCTGTCAAGGCATGAAAATAGAGTTTTTTACTCTTATGCCAACATAGAGTCTACAAATTATAGTTCTGAGTGGCTGTCAAAAAGACGATAAAACGTCTCTAACTGAAAGGCGATACTTGCAAGTTAATGTAATTCATTGATGCTCGGCTCATTCGATAGATTTTATTATGGCTACTCTAAACACGACTGCACTCAACGCACCTAAAAAGAAGAAAAACAGTTTCTTGGAGGGCCAAAGACTGGCGAAGCAGAAGTCTTACGAAAAGAAGGCTAAGAAAGCTAAGGTTAAGTTGGAGGAGTTGACCGTCTTCACGCAGCAATTATCCGCCATGCTGGATGCGGGTCTCCCCCTTGTTGGCGCACTTGAAGCGCTCGAAGACCAAACAGAAAATCCTATTTTTCAAATTATCCTGAGAAACGTTCGCAATGAAGTTTCCGCCGGGCGTTCTTTTTCGGAATCCTGTGCAGACTACCCAAACGCATTCCCTAACTTATTTATTTCCATGGTCGAGGCAGGTGAAGCCAGTGGTGGTCTTGCCGAAATTCTAGATAAAACCTCATCTTATTTTGAAGAGACCGTCAAATTGGTCAAACAAGTTAAAGGCGCTCTGACCTACCCAATTGCGGTCATAGGCTTGGCCATCGCTTTGGTCAACGTGCTGCTCATCTTCGTGATACCAGTATTCGCAGATATGTTTAACGACTTTGGTGGCGAGCTCCCCATGCCGACTCAGATTCTCATTAGCACCAGTGAGTTTTTACAAAGCTACATTATACATATCATTGTAGTCATCTGCCTCGCGATATGGGGCCTCAAAAAAATAGTTAAAACACCTAAAGGCCGTATTGCGAAGGACACGCTTATTTTAAAGGTTCCTGTTATAGGTGAACTCGCCCGCAAAGTTAATTTGTCCCGTTTTTGCCGCACCTACGCTATTTTGATGCGTTCAGGCGTGCCGATATTACGCACCCTCGAAATCGTATCCAATGCCTCCGGTAACGTCTACGTGGAGCGGGCCAGTAAAGAGATCTCGAAACACATTAGCCAAGGCGGGCAAGTTTCCGAAGTCATCGCCGCTGATCCTTATTTTCCATCCATGGTTAAGCACATGGCAAGGGCTGGCGAGCAGACTGGTAACGTCGACGGCATGATGATCAAAGTCGCCGATTTCTACGACTCCGAGATCGAAACCTTAGTCGGCGCACTCACTTCTTTGATGGAACCGATCTTAATCTGTTTCCTTGGTGTGGTTATCGGTGGCATCGTCATGGCCATGTTCCTTCCGATCTTCCAGCTCTCCAGCGTCGTCGGCGGCTAAAGTCTAAATTAGAGAGAGCACTCGCTTTATGTGACTACCGCGCTCAATGCGCCTACCAGTGAATCAGTAAAAGCACTGCTTAAATGCCATCTCCCACGGTGTGCGTTCGAATCCTTGTTTCAAGAGTTGAACTCCCAAGCTTAATCCGCTTCTCTTCACTCAAATGAGCACACACGAGCAATGCGTAAAGGTCGGCATCATCATGGGAAGTCAATCCGATTGGTCCACGATGAGCGAAACCGCTAAACTACTAAAAGAACTCGAAATTCCCTTTGAGACCAAAATCGTTAGCGCACATCGCACACCGAAACTTCTTTATGCGTATGCAGAGACTGCTGAAGAGCGCGGCTTACAAATTATCATAGCGGGGGCGGGCGGTGCCGCTCACCTTCCCGGCATGACGGCTGCCTTGACCCACCTACCTGTTCTCGGCGTGCCCGTCCAATCGAAAGCACTTAGCGGACAGGACTCGCTACTTTCCATCGTGCAAATGCCTGCGGGCATTCCCGTAATGACCTTAGCGATCGGTGAAGCCGGCGCGAAGAACGCAGCCCTCTCTGCAGCATCCATACTTTCGCTTAACGATGACGGCATCCGAGATCGCCTAAAGGCCTTCCGCGCTAAGCAGACAGAAACCGTGCTCAAGACGGAACTACCCGAAGCATGATCGCACCGGGAAGCACGATAGGCATACTCGGCGGCGGACAACTAGGGAGGATGCTCATTCTCGCCGGCCGCTCACTGGGCTACCGCTTTCATGTATATGAGCCGAAAGGTCCCTGCGCCGCAGGCATGGTCGCAGATCTGGAGATCAATGCAGCTTACGACGACCGCGAAGCGCTTCGTCAATTCGCCGAAGGAGTCGATGTCATAACCCTGGAATTTGAAAATATCCCGGCCGAAGCCATCGATTTTCTAAACACGATTAAATCAGTGTATCCAGGTCGCGAGGCGCTCCACATATGCCAACACCGTCAGCGTGAAAAAGACTTTCTTAAAGCGAGCGGCCTGCCCTGTGTCGCATTCGAATACGCGGACTCTGCCGAAAGCCTACAGACAGCCATCGCAGCCATCGGCTTCCCCTCCGTGATCAAAACCGCCGCTTTTGGTTACGACGGCAAGGGGCAGATCAAACTCTCCGACCCCGTCCAAGCGGCAGATACCTCCGCACTCTGGCGGCTGCTCGGCGAGCCGCCTCGTGTGGTCGTCGAAAAATGGATCGAACACAAAGGAGAGTTTTCTGTAGTTTGCGCGCGCAAGCTCGATGGTTCGATGACTACTTTCCCGATGGCGGAAAACATCCATGTGAACCATATATTGCACGCTTCGATTGCCCCCGCTCGCATCGGCGATGCAGTTAAAGCAGAAGGCGAAACACTCGCCCGCGCAATTGCTGAAAAGCTCAACGTAGTCGGTCTCATCGCAGTCGAACTTTTTTTGAATACCGATGGATCACTCATTATCAACGAGATGGCTCCCCGCCCTCACAACTCCGGTCACTACACCATCGATGGTTGTCACACCAGCCAGTTTGAGCAACACATCCGTGCCGTCGTCGGGCTACCCCTAGGCTCGACCGAGCTTTTACGCCCGACTGTTATGATTAATCTCCTCGGAGATACCTGGAGTCAGGGCACCCCAAACTGGTCTCAACTATTGGCTGATCCACTAGTCAAACTCCACCTCTATGACAAAGGCGATCCACGGCCCGGGCGTAAGATGGGGCACTTCTGCGTCGTCGCCGAGACCGTCGAAGATGCACTGGCAGCGGCGGAAAAACAATTCGCGTCCTTGTAGAAGTAACACTCCTGTCGCTTCCACTTTCCTCATTTCCTGCTTTCCTTATTCGCAACCAAGCCTTTTTCTAAGCGATTCTCCATGAATATCCAGCCATCCAGATCCGAATTCCTCGAGCTTGCCAAAAAAGGTAATACCGTGCCGGTGTATCTGGATCTGACTGCTGACTGCGAGACCCCCCTCGGCGCTTACTCAAAAATCCGCCAGTCCGGGCCAGCCTTCCTTTTCGAGTCGATTGTCGGTGGTGAACACATCGGGCGATTTTCTTTCATGGGAGCGAATCCACGAAAAGTCATACGCGCTTTCGAAACAGAAACCACGATCAGCCACGCCAACGGCGAAATAGAAACAATCCCGACTCCGACCGACCCGCTAAAAGTCATCGAAGCAGAGATGGCGGCTTACCACCCAGTGGAAACACCAGGCATGCCACCGTTTACAGGTGGTGCTGTCGGGTTCGTCGGCCATGAATACATTCACTGCATCGAACCGACTATCGAGAAACCCGAAGAAAACCCATTGGAGATGCCGATTCTCTACTACATGATTACCAATTCTGTGATTATTTTCGACCATGCGCGCCAAGTGCTGCGTATCTGTGTGAATGCACATATTACAAACGATCCAAGCGCTAGTTACGATGCTGCCAGTGAAGAAATCGCGAAAATTTGTGAACAACTTGCTCAGCCGCAGCCACTCAGCCACCGAACACTCCGCACACCTGATGAAATCCAGGTTCCTGCTGGAAATTTCACACAACCACATTTTGAAGCGGCAGTCGAAAAAGTCAGGGAATATATTCGAGCGGGAGATGTTATTCAAACAGTTCTCTCGCAACGCTTTAAGAAGGCTTTTACCCCTAGCTCTTTAGACCTCTATCGCGCACTTCGCACCGTAAACCCCTCACCATACATGGTTTTACTGGAAGACCCTGATTTTTCAGTCGTAGGCGCTTCGCCGGAGGTGCATGTTAAATTAACTGGAGATCAGGTCGAGATCCGCCCCATTGCTGGGACCAGGCACCGCGGCGAGACTGAAGAAGAGGATGTTAAACTAGAAGAAAATCTTCTTGCTGACGCTAAAGAAAGAGCAGAGCACCTAATGTTGGTCGATCTAGCCCGCAATGACATTGGACGTGTCTGTCAATATGGCACAGTAGAGGTGTCGGATTATATGGTGATTGAGCGTTATTCACATGTTATGCACATTGTGTCGCAAGTTGTGGGTAAGATTAAAAAGGAATGCTCCGCATACGATTTATTAAGGGCGACTTTCCCTGCCGGCACGTTAAGTGGTGCACCAAAAGTTCGTGCACTACAGATTATAAGTGAGCTAGAGAACAGCCAACGTGGCGTCTATGGCGGCGCTATAGGATATTTCGGTTTTGAGGGAAATCACGACAGCTGCATTGGAATAAGAACCGCTGTAGTCAAAGACGGGCAGATTTTTATTCAATCCGGAGCCGGTATCGTTGCTGATTCAGTTCCAGCCAGCGAGTTTATGGAAACCATGAATAAAGCCAAAGGCATGCTCAAGGCGGTTGCGCTGGCTGAACTAATTTTCGATTAGTCGTTTTTTCGCGTAAGGTCTGCGTAACACCATCGATAAATAGATGTCTGTGGAATATTCCACAGTTTTACACATCAAACAATCATTAGTGCGACTAAAGGCAATTTATGACGAAGACACGAACAACTCCAGTTAACAGAATTAAATCTACAACTAGCCTATCACGAGTTCCGAGAGCTCAAGTAGATGCAAGCGACGATTCATCGAGTGCTCGAAATCTATCTTCCTCAGATCGCAATGTCATGCAGACATACATGCAAGAGATTTCGAAAACAGCACTTCTAACTAAAGAAGAAGAAATCGAATTAGCTGCGAAAATCCAGAAAGGCGACAAATCAGCCCGCGATCACATGATTTCAGCTAACTTGCGGCTGGTTGTTAAAATTGCACACGACTATAACAATTTTGGCTTACCGTTGTTAGACCTTATCAGCGAAGGTAATATCGGTTTAGTCAAAGCAGTTGAGCGCTTTGATCCTTCCAAAGGTGGCAAGTTAAGCACGTATGCAGCATGGTGGATTAAACAATCCATTAAACGCGCACTCGCCAACCAAAGTAAAACTATTCGCCTACCCGTTCACTTGGTAGACAGGATATCCAAGATGCGAAAAGTCACTGCGGAGCTTGCAGATGAACTGGATCGTGAGCCCACCGATGAGGAAATAGCCTACATGATGGATATGCCGGTAAACAAAGTCGCGCATCTGAAATCGGTCAGCGTTCGTCCTTCTTCTTTGGATGCACCCGTTGGCGAAGACGGTGACACCAGTTTTGGTGATCTGGTCGGCGATGAAAATCAAGCGACCCCGCTAGAAGATCTTCAGCAGAAAACGATGAGTAACGACATTAAATCAGTCATCAATTTACTCGACGATCGCGAAAGCGAAATTATTCAGCTTCGCTTTGGACTAGATGGAAGTCATCCGCTCACACTCGAAGAAGTTGGAGAAAAATTCGACATCACGAGAGAAAGAGTTCGTCAGATTCAAAATATAGCCATCCACAAGATGCGCAGAATTATGACGGACAACGAGCGCCAGCGTTCTAAAAAAGAGGTTCAAGAAGAACGTATCGAGCAAAAAAAGATGGAAGTCCTTCAAGAATTTTTTGCAGATAAAGTAGCCATGTAATTTTTTTCTGAGTTAGTTAGTCAGTCAGTTAGTTAGTTGAAGGGTCATTTGCACAGCAAGTGACCCTTCTTTTGGCACAAAAAAGCTCCGCTGCATATACAGCGGAGCTCAGAAAAGTATCGCTTACTAATTAGTCGCACCCGCAGCCGGAAGATTTGTCATCGCCACCACAGCAACCACTTTCCTGGTGCGGATGTCCATGTTGAAGCTCTTCTTCGGTCGCTCCTCGCACCGCTTGAACGGTGACATTAAAGTTAAGGTGTTTACCCGCTAGTGGGTGGTTACCATCGACAGTGACATCATCGTCATCTAACTTCACTACACGGACTGAGATCGGTCCCTGATCCGTGCTCGCTTGAAATTGCATACCCACCTCGAGGTTTTCGACTCCCTGAAAGCGCTCACGTGGAACGACTTGTTCAAGAGCGGGATTAGGCTCTCCATATCCATTGGCAGGATCGACGCGAACATCGACCATTTCGCCTATCGATTTACCTGCAAGCGCTTCTTCTAAACCGGGTATGATATTTCCGTGCCCGTGCAGGTAAGTCAGCGGTTGACCGGGTTGAGATTGATCGATAACTGAGCCCTCATCATCTTTGAGTGCGTAATCCATCGATACGACTGTTCCTTGTGCTATTTCCATAATCTTATGTTTTTCTGAATTATTGATTTAATCAAGCACTAATGATCATAAGCTTTAGGTCAAAAGCGAAACGCAGATTTTATCATCCAGTTAGAATTAAAGTCGCTTGACCCATATCTCGAAAAAGCGGTTTCTATTATAACCAACCACGCGACTTGCGAGAGACCTCTTCATGCCACTAACAGAAAACCCACTATTTCGTAGGCTTAGAAAGCATGCAGAAAAACGTCTCGTCTTCGATCCGGGCGTATCAAGGAGTAAACAACTACCGGCTTACAAGCGATACGTGGAGCTCGAAAACGAGATGCTAAAACGCTACCACCGGAACGGCGACTCGGGCATGAAAGTGTGCCAAGCCCGTGCCGCCATGCTCGATGTTGTTATCGAGAATCTATTTATTGCCGCGCTTGACCTACACCATTCTAAGCACGGTCGGATTCCCTGTAAAATGGCCATCTTAGCCACTGGAGGTTACGGCCGAGGCGAACTGAATCCGCATAGCGATATCGATATCATGTTTCTCTATCCAGAGAAAATCCCTTCCTCAGGATTCGAAGAGTTTCAAGCCTTACTGGCTGAAGAGATACTCTACCCACTTTGGGATATGGGCTTCAAGGTAGGACATGCTTCACGCAATACCCGCGAGGTGATCGAAGAGGCACGTAAAGAAATTCAGTCTAAAAACGCCCTCCTTGAAGCGCGCTTTATTTGTGGGTCTGAACCGCTCTACAAGCAAATGCTTAAACGGTTCACTGCATTCTATCGTAAAGATAATCCAAGACGATATATCCAGAATCGTCTTGCCGATGATCAAGTCCGCCATGCGAAAAGTGGCAACACCGTCTATCTACAAGAACCAGACATCAAAACCGGTGTCGGAGGCCTCCGAGACTACCAGAACATACTTTGGATGGCACACATCAAGTATGGTTACAGCTCATTGAAAGATCTCGTTAAAGCCAAATTGCTTCGGGCCGACGAACGTACCGATATGATCGAGGCATACGACTTTCTATTACGAACAAGAAACGAACTCCACCTGCAGAATCGTCGGCCTACCGATAAACTCGATTTGGAGCAACAACCTGTCATAGCCAAAGAGCTCGGCTATAAACAAAAGGACATCTTTCGAAGGGTCGAGGCCTTCATGAAGGATTACTACATGGCGGCGCGCACAATTTATAACACGTCTGATATTCTCAAAGAACGGCTAGCGCTCTTTGCCAGTGAAGACAGTAGCCGTGCGCCCATTTCTTTTAAAGAGGCCCTCCGCTCAAGACAGCATCTCCCGATGAAGAAAATCGACGGGTTCTTACTCTATGACCATACACTGTCTACGGATCATGATAAAGTTTTCCAGGACGACCCCGTTCGACTGATTCGGATCTTTCGCCTCCTCCAACAATACGGCGCGAAGCTGGACCCCGACTTAAAATATCTAATCTCCAGATCCGTGCCGCTGATAAATCATACAATTATCAATAGCACAGCAGCAGCTAAGAGTTTTTTATCCATTCTTAGAAGTGCCGGTGAGGTTTTCCCGATCTTAAACCTCATGCATGATCTCGGCGTCCTCGGTCGTTTTCTTCCGGAATTTGGTGACCTTACCTGCATGGTTCAACACGAGTATTATCACCGCTACACCGCAGATACACACGTATTGAGAACGATCAAACAACTGGACTCCGTATTTGCCAAGGAAGAGCCAGTTGACCAAGTCTACGAAAAGGAACTACGCAAAAACGACGACCCCCTGCTGCTGTATCTCATACTCCTCTTACATGACATAGGTAAATCCGATGGAATCCAAGGACACGCCATAACCGGGGCACACATGGCCAAAGCAGTTCTGCAAAGATACGGAGTAGATGGCATCAAGAGAGAACAAATTTTGTTTATTATTAAAAGCCATCTGGAAATGGCACGATTCTGGCAACGTTATGACCTAGATGATCCTCAAACCGCAGCTTCTTTCGCGGCTCTCGTCGGGGACCCACAAAAATTAAGATTTTTATATGTCCATACTTACTGCGATGCTCGAGGAACTGCACCTACACTTTGGAACAACTACAAAGACTCCATGCACAGAACTCTTTTTCTGCGGACTTTGGAGCAATTTGAAAATGCAGGTGTCGTAGAAACCAAGCGAAAAGAAAATAAAGCTATGTTACATGAAAAAATACTGAACGGGACCATCGAAGGCGTTTCATCTGAAGAGATCGAAGCCCACTTCAGTCTGCTGCCCGAACGCTATTTTATCAATACAGACCCGTCTGAAATTGAGCTACACTTGCGCATGGTTAACCAGTTGCTCACGCAAATCCAAACAGCTGAGTCTGTCGGCGCACTCGCTCCGATTATCGACTGGCGAGATGACGTGGATATGGGCATGACGATTGTAAATATTGTTACCTGGGATCGCGCCGGACTCTTCTACAAACTGGCGGGAGCACTTTCGCTCGCGGGCGTAAATATCGTCAGCACAAAGGCGATTTCCCGAACTGACCATATCACCATAGACACCTTTTTTGTAATTAATACAGACGGTGGCCCGATTTCCGATAAGAATGCTAAGACAGTATTCGAAAGTTATTTGCGTGACGCACTGATCGAAGGTAAAGAACTTACAAGCGCAATCGATCAACTCGAAGCAAAGACAAAGCAACCCAAAGGCAAAGAAAATATCTTACCCGCACCCTTCCCGGCCAGCGTTGATGTTTATCATGAGCTCTCGCTCAAACGCACGATTATTGAGGTTCAAGCGACCGACCGGATTGGCCTACTCTACCGCATAGCGCGTCTTATCTTCGCCAAAGGTTTTGATATCACTTTCGCACGTATCGCCACCGAGCGGGGCGTGGCCATGGACACTTTTTACATCGAAAATGTGAATTCAAAAGAATCCACCAGCACGCGCAACCTCTTAGAACTCCGCGAAGAACTCGATACAATCGTGCGTAATTTCAATAATAAGAGTTAGGATACGCTTTTTATATAAGAATCGTTCTTACAGCCTCTGACCTTGCGAGATCAGAAAAATCTGTGAAAACTTAATCCATATATGGATGCACGCGAAACGGAAAATCTGGCGATCGACTCGCTCTACAGGATTAGCAGCCTAGTCTCCAACACCGATGAGCCTAAAGAAGCCTTAGCGCTCATTCTGCAGGAGATCATTACCGTTTTAGAACCGAACAGTGCCTCAATCTCGCTAATCAATCCCGACACCCAAAAGCTCGAACTCGAAGTCTCCGAAGGGATTCCAGAAGAATGGGCGCATATTGATCTGTCGTTGGGGCAAGGCATCACTGGCTGGACCGCGCTCCACGGTAGAGCTCTCGTCGTGCCAGACGTTGATAAAGAACCCAGATACATCTCGGTCCAACCCAACATACGATCTGAAATGGCCGTGCCAATGGAAGACCGGGGAGTCGTCATAGGCGTGGTTAATGTCGATAGCGAAACAGAAAATGCATTCGACGACCAATCGCTAAAAATCCTTACGCTACTTACCAACGAAGCCAGCCGCGTGGTTTCAAAACTTTGGTTGATCAAACAGCTCCGCACAAAGGCCCACCAACTTGAAGCCCTCGTAAACATGGGGCAGCGACTCGTCGGCGAGCTCGATATCGGCGAATTGCTGGATAATCTTACGCGCGAAGGAATGCAGCTCATGGGCTGCCACTGCTGCGCATTGTTTACCCTCACCCCCGACAAGAAACACCTCCAATTGCATAGCATGGTTGGCCCGGATGGGGAGATCCAAGCCAAAGAAACGCGAATCTCTGTCGAAGATAGCTCAGTCGGTGCGGCCATCACCCGACGCAAACAAGTCGAAGTGAGTGATCTGCCCTTTACCGAAGAGAATTCCTTCAACCGCGTCATCGTCAACCAAGGCCTGATCTCGATGCTATCCACCCCAATCATATTCAACGATGAAGTGATCGGCATTCTGAATGCCTATACGCGCAAGCAGCACAGATTCAATAACGACGAGAAAAAAGTATTCGCCACACTCGCCGGAATCGGTGCCATTGCGATCGAAAATGCGAGGCTCTATTCCCGCGTCTTTGCCACAGAAGAATCACTCCGTAAGAATGAGAATCTAACCACTCTCGGTATGCTGGCCGCTGAAATTGCTCACGAAATACGTAATCCCTTAACCGTGATTAAGCTTCTGTTCGAATCACTCGATCTGCAATTTGACACTGGCGACGAACGTAAAACAGATGTCGTCATCATCGCCGAAAAACTAAACCAACTCGAAGAAATCGTCGGACGTGTCCTCAACTTCGGGCGTAATCGCGAAGGTATGCACTCCAGATGCGACCTTAACAATCTAACTGAAGAAACCCTGCGCCTTGTCCGGCTTAAGCTCCATCAACAGAAAATCACGATCGACTATCAGCCTCATGACCGAGGTATTATTATTGAGGTCAATAAAGGGCAGATTCAGCAAGTCATGTTGAATCTTATTTTAAACGCTACCCAAGTCATGCCAAACGGCGGACACATTCAAATCCGAACCTTTCTTAACGAAAACCAAGCCGTTCTAGAAATCGAAGACAACGGCCCTGGTATCGAAGAAGGTATTCAAAATGATATTTTCGAGTCTTTTCTGACTAACCGCCCCGACGGCACAGGACTCGGTTTATCCATAAGCAAGCGCATTCTACGTAGCCACCGCGGTGACATTGAACTAGTCCAATCCTCCGAAGAAGGCACAACCTTCAGAGCATGGATACCTATAAACAACTAGCTGGCACGAATTAGGTTAAATTGTCTACAGATGCATCATTCTAAGGCAAACGTTCTCGAAACTTGAAAACAACTTATCGCACATAGTGATCTATCGATTCGGAACAAATGGAATCTAAGATAACAAATTCAAAAATCCCGATTACCCGTAAGCTTTGCCGAGACCTGTTATGGCCCGTGCTTATGGTCACCGCCATTTTTTTAGTTTCCAGTGCCTCAAAAGTAGCCACACCAAGCATCGAACTCTACTTTTCGACCGATAAAATTGCACACTTCTTAGTTTTTGGCCTACTGGCGACCTCGATCATACGCATTTCAACTTTTAGGCACAAAGGATTCCGTGGAGCAATCGGCGCGATTTTAATTGTTTCCATCTACGGAGGGCTCGACGAGTTAAGACAATCCTTTACGCCGGGTCGCAGTGTGGAATTCGGAGATTGGATCGCCGATACATTCGGAGCGGTCTTAGCCGTCACACTCTACATGAACTGGAGTTGGTATCGTAAAATACTCGAGAGTAGACCCAAAAACTAATATTTTACACTACAACCATAGGGCGTTGTTGTGCCTTCAGCTACGGGCTTCCCTGCAATTAAACTCTCGTAAGCTGACTTCAGATAGTTAGTTGCTTTTGCGATGTCGCTGGAGCGTGTAGAACGGATACTATCAATCGCTCCTTGATAGACAAGGGCACCCTCAGGGTTAATCAAATACATGTGCGGTGTCGTGCGGGCGTCATATTGCTTGCCGACCACGCCAGTAGAATCCAACAAGAGTGCGGTCGAGTGCATCTTATTTTTCGCGCGCAATGCTTCGCCGTCTTCAGCAGTTAGGTAACCTTGTTTGCCGGGAGCGGAAGAAACGATCTGTAGCCAAATAACCCCATCGCTTGTGAGCGCTTTTTGCATCGCTTGCATATTTCCCTCGGCATAGTGTTTCACCACAAAAGGACACTGGTGATTCGTCCATTCCAAGACCACGTATTTCCCTTTAAAATCGCTCAGCGAATGAGTCTCTCCAGAAGTATCGGCCAGCGTGAAATCAGGCGCTAAGGCTCCAGTGTTCACTGCAGCATTAAGAGAGAAAGCGCACAGCGCAGAAAGCAAAGCTATTGAAAGTTTATTCATAATGTAGCTGGATATAAGGTGAAATATAGATGACATGAAAAAACTCTATTTGTTCAAATTTGCAACCGCATCGGCAATAATGCCGTTGGTCAAACTCTGTGGTAGCACCTGGACAGATCCGTCTGGCGAATACATCAAATAGAGCGGAACACCCGAGCGCCCAAACGCCTCCAGAGCAGCCGTGATTTCGGGATCATAGCGAGACCAGTCAGCTGAAAGCGCGACGACGCCAGCGGCTTCAAATACCTCACTGGTCGCATCTGTCCTCAGCGCAAAGCGCTTGTTAACCTGGCAGATCAAGCACCAGGAAGCCGTGAAATCGACAAAGACCGGGTTGCCCGCCGCCAGCTCACTCTGAACCCGCTTCTCCGACCAAGCACCCCACTGACCCGCGTCCGTATTGCTGCTCACCGTATTCGTCGTTGCGTATGCTGCATGAACCCTAGGTATTCCATACCAGAGAGACGCTCCCAAAAATACCAAAGCAAAAGCAGTCGAGCCACGGCGCGAATTCCGTGATTTAAACGGAGCGGACCATCGTCCATAAATCCAAGCCGCCAGCGAAGCTAAAAATAGACTGATCAATAGCGCCACGACCGCAGTTACACCGCCCGCCGCACCTGCTACTGAAAGCAAGAAAATGACCGCAGCAATCAACATAAAGCCCATGAACTGTTTGACCGACTCCATCCACGCTCCGGGCTTTGGCAAGTAAGCAACCAACTTTGGAAATACCGCTAAAAAAAGAAACGGTGCGGCAAGCCCAAAGCCCATCGTGCCAAAAATTAATAACCCTACCGCCGGCTGCACTTGCACCGCTATCCCGCCAACTCCAGCAAGTAAAGGCCCCACACAAGGAGCCCCGACAACCGCAGCCAATACACCCATACCAAAAGATCCCACTAAATCGTTTTGTTTGGAAAGCCCGGCATCCGCTCCCACCCAACTCGAACCGAGTTCGAAAACGCCCATCAAGTTAAGCGCAAAGAGAAAAAAGATGAGCGTGAGCACTACTAAGAAGCCAGGATTCTGCAGTTGGAACCCCCAGCCGATTCCTTCCCCAAAAGCCCTTAGCGTAATCAAAGCCCCAGCCAAAACGAGAAAGCTAACGACCACACCCACAGTATAAGTAAATCCATGCAAAAGCGCTTGTCGCTTCGTTTGCCCGGAGTGCTTCAGCAAGGAAAAAACCTTCAGCGAAAGCACCGGCAATACACAGGGCATCACATTTAAAATGACACCGCCTAAAAAGGCCAAAATTAACCACCCCGGCAAGCCGAGCTCGAGAAAGTAAGCTTCGAATCCACCTGCTGATTGATCAGCCATTGCTTCGGTGCGAGCCACACCCTGAAAGCCTTTACCTAAATTCAAAGCGACCGACCAGCTCATCTCTGATGTCTGCAAAACGCCGTTCACTAGTAATTTCGGCGCTTCCAAAAAAGCCGGAGTGAGCGGCACGCGAAGTTCGGCGAAGTCCTTTCCTACTCTCTTCAGGATCTGCTCCGCGTTAACATTCACAACCCCTAATTCTTCCGCATAAAAATAAGCCGCATCCGGCAAACCATTCAGCTCATCACCAGAGATACGGACGACTAATTCGCTGCCCTCGGTTAGCGCGCCCACACTCCAAGGCAACTCAGAAGCGACACGAGGCAGTGAATCCTTGGCCTTTTGAAAAACCTCTCCATCCGCTGCCGTTCCAGATTCACGCACAGGTAATCTCCATTCAAAACGCCCCTCAGCCGGTAAGCAAACCTCCTTACAGATCAACCAAAAAGCATCCACTGAAAACGTGATTTCCCCTGATAGATCAAAACTGTCTGCTACCTGTATTGGCACCATAAAAGTCACGCGGTCCTCGTAGCCGTAATTAACCAAACCACCCATATAGATACGTTCCGGAGTCGGCCACTCGATTGCACCTGCCTGCATCCCTTCCGCTAAATCCCAGTCTAACTCCAGTGGCAAACCACTCGCACCCGGATTTTTCCAATACACATGCCAGCCCGGCTCCAATTCAAATGTAAGCGCTACCCTGAATTCCTCACCTGGCACAACCGCGCTAGTGTCTGCAAAGGCATAAATCGTCGCCTCTTCAGTCACCACACGAGTAGAAGCGAAGACGCTCGAGGGGTGCCCAATACAAATTACGCAAAAGAAAAAGCTTAGGAAGAGTCTCATGTTTAAATTCAATATAATCACTAACTCACGAGTTGCCAGCTCTCCGTCATATTCCCAAGGCTTTACATTTCTTGCATCACTAACAGCATTAAGGCATGATTTTAAGAGTCACACAATACGGCGAACCGATCCTTCGGAAAGTGGGTAAGCCCATTACCGAATTCGACGAAGACCTTGCTCAGCTTGCCGATGATATGGTCGACACCATGTATGAAGCGGAAGGCATCGGCCTAGCCGCGCAACAAGTCGGCCTCGCTCTCCAATTTTGCGTCATGGACCTTCGACCCCCCGAAGGCACTGAAGTCCCTTTCGAATACAGCTTCGATGGCAAGAAGCCCCCGCTCGACCTGATTATGCCGATAGCTCTAGCCAATCCGAAGGTGACCATCATCGATAAAACCGAAGAGGTTTACGAAGAAGGCTGTCTTTCATTCCCCGGCGTCAACGGCAAGGTCGATCGCCCCATTGGTGTGCGCTGCGAATATCAGGACACCGAAGGCAATTCCCATGTAATTGAAGCCAATGGTCTCTTTGGTCGGTGCATTCTCCACGAAGTTGATCACCTCAACGGAAAACTCTTCACCGACCTCATGGACAAGCGCGACCTCAAAAAAAACGAAGCCAAAATCAAAAAGCTCAAAAGAGAGAGCCGGGACTTTCTAAAAAGCAAATAAATTTCCCATGCCTGAAGGCTTCCATCCAGTCAAAAACCTTTTTTACCACTTACCAAAGCAATTCGTTTTGATTATTGTTCGATCGTTTTGGTTTGTCCCTGCTGCAATCGGAGCATTCGCACTCGTGGCGGCCATCTTACTCAATTCACTTGATCGATATTTGGACCTAGATCCGAACGGCTCGTTCGGCTGGCTCTATTCAAATAGCCCGGCTGGTGCGCGTGCCCTGCTATCAACGATTTCGGGCTCGATGATTACAGTTACTGGAGTGCTACTCTCTGCAGTCATTGTTGTGATGTCATTGGCTTCCCAGCAATACGGACCGCGGCTCGTCCAAAACTTCATAGAAGATCGCACCAGCCAGACAGTTATAGGCTGCTTTGTCGGTTGCTTCATCTATAGCGTCATCACTCTCAAGACGATCCAGTCGGGGAATTATACCTTCATCCCCCCATCTTTCTATCCTTGGGGCACTCCTCTTTACACTACTGTGCATCGCCCTGATGCTATTCTTCGTCCATCACGTCTCATCAGCAATCAAAGTGCAGGCCATTATGAGACGTGTATACATGCAATTGACCGATGAAATCGAGATACTCTTTCCCCAAAGGGTTGGTCAGCCCGCGAATGAAACTATTGTGGACACCGACGAGCTAATTGATCGACTCAAGTCTGAAAACCCCGAGTCGATGGCCGTTCCGATATCACGTTCGGGCTATCTACAATCGATTGAAGACGAGAAGATCCTAGCTATTTCAATGCAGAAAGATCTGGTCATTCTCCTCAAAGCAGCCCCTGGCGATTTCCTGATCAATGGGGCAAATGTAGCTGAAATACTCAGCAAACAACCCATCCCCGCGGAAATCGCTCAAAACCTCGAGAATATGTTCCTCATCGGAACGTTTCCAAACTGCACCCAAGATATACTCTTTCCAGTTCGACAACTTGAAGAGATCGCCATTCGAGCACTCTCCCCCGGTATTAACGATCCGCATACCGCAATCGAAGCAATCGACTACCTAGCATCCGCTCTGGCCATGCTTATTAAGCGAGATCAGCCCTCCGCCTTAAGATTGGACATAGAGGACAAGGCGAGAGTCATCGCGCAAAGCCCTAACTTTGAGACCATTTTAAAGCAAGCCTACCAGCAAATACACCACTATGGTCAAACTGATGTTACTGTAGTCACAAAACTCTTCACTGCGCTAGAAGCAATCAAGGAGCATACAGAGAATTACCCTGAAAAATGCGCTTTAATCACAAGCTTTAAGAAACAGATTTACAACAAGAGTAAAGACTCCATCACTTCAGAATCTGATAGAGAAATCATAAGAAACAGCTATCGACACACTGTATAAAAATGCAGTTAGTGAAAAATGCATGTGCCCGTTTTAAGGCCGACGGAAATAAAATTCGGGAATGCTCGACCGGCAACAAGCGCACCACTAAAATCGCTTTTCGTAAATTAATCCCAACCGCCGCTAGAATCTTTATCCCAAACCCACCTGATCGCAATAGGCTCGCTCAAAGACTCGCCGCATGCTCCGATTGCAGCCGGTATTTTCCTAAAGAATCGAAGCTAAGATGTCAGCGAATGAACTGCACATTGAAAAAATCCGCAGCCATGTGCGCTTACAAGTAACGCACTAGAAGTAACAGCTGAAAGTTTCCCCGTTCAACCAATCACATCGCAGGCGGCTCAATCTCGATGACTTCGCCCTTGTAGAAACGAATGATACCCTCGACGCGTTTGTTTGTAGCAACGCGGCGGCCCTGCCAAGTGAACACTCTGTCTTTACGCTTATGCAAAGAAGGTTCATCTAGTGTAGGCTCTCCCAAAATAGCAATCACGCGCTCCTGTGACATTCCTTTGCGGATGGTTGTCCATTTTTGAGACTCCATCCAAGGATAGTTCGCAGCCTCTTCTTTCGACTGTATACGCTGAACAACATCATCAATCAACGACCCGCGGTCTTGTTTAGCAACGGTCGTCTCCGGCATTTTACCTACCGCCTCTGCCGCGAGCGATTCCATTTGCAGGTTACGAGTCATTTGTAAATTTGCTTCAAGTGCTTCAACTCGCTTCAGCAGAGCAGAATACTCTGCTCGCGACACTGTTTGCGCAGGAAGCGTAGATACAAAAAGAGTGCCACAGGTAGCGGCAAGGAGGATCTTAAATTTGATTGATGTCTTCATAATAAAAAAGGGGCTCCATATTATGGAGCCCCTAGATAATTAAATGCAATCTAAGATTTAAACTTAGAAGCTGAAGATCAACTCAGCAGCAAGCTGTGTGTCTTCACCAAGAACGTCTACGTCATCGAAAGAATACTCAAGAAGACCGAAAACGTTGTCAGAGAATGCATAGCTAGGAGAGATAGTGTAACGATCAAAATCGAAACCACCGAACTCACCAGTTGAGTAACGGAATGTGATACCTGCATCACCCATTGCGTAATAAGCAAGAAGCATGTAGATTTCGTCTTCAACAGCACCGAAGTCGTTGTTCACGTATTCAGCTGCAAGTGTCAACGCATCGATTTCGTAGCTTACCCAGAAGTTGTAGCTTGTGTAGGTAGGATCGTCCGCATAAACAGCAGTTGCTGTCAAACCTTCAACACCTGTGTATTGGAAGAAGAGCTCAATACTAAGATCGTCGGCAGTTTGACCAACCCAAACACCAGCACCGTAAGCGTCAGTAGCATAGTCAGCTGAAACGCCGTATGCATAACGTGCAGAGTAGACGTCACTGTTACCATAACCTTGGTAGCTGAATTGGTAAAGACCTGTTGCGTCGAATGCTTCGAAGCCTTGGTAGCTAAGGATGTTACCAACTGTAAACGATAGCTCATCGCTGTAAGCATAAGAAATCGTTACAGTTTCGAATTCAGCATCACGTCCAGCGGAGCCGTCCTTGAAAGAAATTTCAGAAACTGCAGACCATGGGCTGTCAACTGGAGAGAATGCGAAACCAAGTTCGAATTCTGCAACTGAACCGTTGATGTTACCTAGATCTGAAGCACTTGAATAAGATGCATCGATGTAACCATAAGCGCTAAGATCGTCTGTAAGAACGATTTCAGCACTTGCATAGGAAGCGACTAGCGCAGAGCTAGCCAATAAGTATGTAAGTTTGTTTTTCACGTGTATATATATAGTTTTGTTGTTTGTTTATAGTCAGTGTGCACAGATGTGCTCATTAACTAACGAGCCATCTTTATGCCAAAACAGAAAAAATCAAGTAAATACGTATTTTTGAGCAGAAATACGTTGGTAGACAGGTGTTTATGCACTTATTCGCCTAATAAATGACTCCAAATTGCCTCATTAATTGGCTAATTTTGAACAAAAACACTAGGGCAACGGCTTTTTCGCCCGCGGAACATCACGCGCATCGAAGTGCAGAATATACTTTTCTTTAAAATATTCGTCTTCAAAAAGTGCTTCTAAGGCGATTGTTCGACGCGGTTCAATTCCGACCGCCTCGAGCTCGTCACTGATCACGCCTCCCTTCCAATAGAGGACGCCGTTCGGAATCGAATTTCGTTCCCCGCGCCGGACGTTGCCTTTAATCCAGCTAAAAAATTCTGGTAAATTCTTCACCGCTCGGCCCGTCACAAAGTCGAACTGCTTTTTAATCTCCTCTGCCCGCACCTGCCGCGCCTCGACATTCTTTAAATTCAGCTTCTGCGCTATATCCTGCACCACAGTAATTTTCTTTCCGATCGAATCGATCAACGTGAAGTGCGCCTGAGGATAACAAATCGCCATAATTATGCCGGGAAATCCGCCACCAGTGCCGACATCGAGCACCCGGGCACCCTGCATCAACTTCAAATGATTCGTGATCGCTAAACAATGCGATAGATGCCGCTGTCTTAAATACTCGATATCTTTACGCGATATCAGGTTAATCTTTTCATTCCAGTCCACGAGTAGAACCTCCCAAGCCTCCAGTAGAGCCCAGGTAGCCTCGTTCACATTCGGAAATTTAGCGCGAATTGTTTCCATGGGCCTATCCATAGCCTTCCGCCGGCGCCTGACGAGTCTCAATCAGCAGAAAGCCGATTTGACCTTTCACTCATAGTCCTCGATACCTGATCAATGTTCGCATTTAAAACTGTAATTAGATTCACTTCACTGACAGCGGTAATCTTATTAACGACCGCCTCAGCTACAGAGCCTTGGCGAATCGTTACCCAGTGGGATAACGATTTGTTAACCGGAACCGACCGTGGATACACCAACGGAGCACGCCTGGCCATCGTCCGCGACCTAGAACCGAATCGCGAAGCACACAATGCACTTCAGCGCGCATTTTATCGAATCTCGCGTGCTGGCTCAGATGGAATCGCAGGAGACGATGGGCGCTTTGACTCCATCGATCAACTGCGCTTCTCCTGGGGGCTCGGCATAACGCAACTCATGTATACCCCGGATGATTCCACAACTCCAAGCGCACTCCCCGGCGAACGCCCCTACGCAGGATGGCTGGGCGCTGAGATATCACTCAATGTAAGCGACTTTAACTCGGTCAGCGGAGTCACCCTCTCGATCGGAACCACTGGCCCGAGCTCCCGAGCCGAACAAGCACAAGACTGGGTCCACAATCACATTTCAAACAGTCCCATCTACCAAGGCTGGGACAGCCAAGTCCCGTCCGAACCCACGCTAAATCTACATTTCGACCGTAAACAAAAGCTGAGCTTTCTCGATGCTACCAAGGACTGGCTCCTAGAGATTGACGGTTATTACGAATGGGGAGCCGCTGTCGGCAACTTCCAGACCAACGCCTACATCGGCACACTTTTACGCACAGGCCTTAATCTACCGAATACCTACGCAACTCCGCGTGTGCAACTCGGCTCATATGGACACGCACTTTTCGAACCTGAATCAGACGATTCTGAAAAAATTGCTTTCTACGGATTCGTCGGCATTCGAGCTACCGCAGTCCTTCACGACATTACGCTCGATGGCCCAATTTTCCGTGATTTCAATACTGGCGTAGATTCCAAGCCAACGGTCGGCGAAGCAATCGTCGGCCTAGCTGTAAGAATACACGACGTAGACCTAAGTATTTCGCAAACAACACGTAGCGACGAATTCAAAGGACAAACGAAACGCCACAATTTCGGCTCAGTCATGCTGCGATTCGACCTACCCTTTTAAATTATTTTTGAGGCGCAGGCACTTTCTTGGTCTCCTTTTCTTTTTCGGCGGCCATGTAAAGACCGATTTTCTTTTCGATCACTTGATTAACCATGGACTCTATTTCCAGACGAGTATTTACAGAATCAAACTCTCTAGAGTGACCTCCATACATCATTCTGGGATCACGTGGAATGACTGGAGCGCGAGGCGTGTCTGCTTCCTTTTTCTGGTCAGCGTAAAGTTCTGCAGTTCGTAGCTCTCTCAAATTTCGTATAGCTTTTTCAGCGGCATCATAAGGCCCATAGACTCCTGTCCTCCCGATTACCCGCTCATAGGCATTTAACGCATCTGAGAGCTTCCCCGAGTCTTCTAGAGACTGTCCCTGCAAAAATGATTCAATTGCATTAACGTCGTTGCTCAAAGAAGCAATTATATGGCTTCCTTGACGCTTAAAGTAGAGATCCATTACCTTAAATAACTCCCAAAGTAATATCCATTCTTCAGCATCTCGCATCCTTGCAGCGACGAGATTTAGCGTCTCGACAAACGAAAGCCCTGACGCAAGTTCTCTGTATTTTTGAGGAATCGTGCCTGACAGCGCTGACGCCGCAACTTGCGACTTAAACCTCTCAAGTAACTGCATATTATTGTAACTGGTGTTGAGATCGTCCAATACCGTAAAAGCGATCAATGCATTACCTTCCTGTATCAAATGAATCGATCGCTCTAACTTATAAATGCCTCCCAGTAAGTTATTTGCATCATTACGTGTGTCATTAAAGTCTTTCAGCGCAATCAATTGCTTTCTTAGCTCAAGTAATTCATCAATATTACTGAACGCAGCCACGACAGATTCAACGGTGACAGGTGCTTCATTATTATTACGAGCCGTTCGATTTGAATCGGCGCTGAGTCCTTCAAGTTCAAGCTTGAGCTTAAGCAATGAAGAGCGCGGCACGATTGGTGTATTGGTTGAGTAGTTAACAATGTTACTCATCGCGCTGAGCGATTTGCGGCTATCACCCGCTCCAAGATAGGCGAGGTATTCCTGCCACTGCGAAATAATCCTGATTATATTGCTAAGCTCACTAGAATATTTTGAGCGAAACTGCGACTTCGAAAGCTTTTCATTAAAGTCCGAAACATAGACAAATAGATCGTCTAAGTCACTTAACTTATCTGCTTCGAGTAACTTCTCACCTACGTTTTTTTTGATGCGGTCCATGATGTCCGCATAAAAAGTATCCTCAGCCTCTCGCTCACGAATGAGTGCTTCGCCCAAAGCCGTGTTAATCTCTATGCACTTCGCAGCATCTTGCGGTATCTGCAGACGGCTCACATACTGAAGAGCGTTGGATATGTCCGAGGTTCGCAATTGAAACTCGAGTGACCGCACGCTGAGAAGCGCACGCTCGTATTCACTTTTCTTGGTCGCAAACATTCTGTAAGCGACTTGATCATTTTCAGCACTTGTGTTTTCTAACTGCTCAGACAACACAGTTAACTCAACTTCCAAGCAAGTAATGAGTGATTTGGTGAGTTCCCCGCTACCAGGCTTCTCTGCATCTGCAAATAAAGGTGAGAAACTAAATATTATAGATGCGCAAACTAGAGAAAAATATTTCATATTAAGAAATTAAAATAACGATATTACTACTAACTATTCTAGAGAAATTTCGGTGGCAAGCTTTCAACCCACAATATGAAAAACTAAACCAATCAAGACTTGTCATATCATCATATCCGTATATCTTGATATATAAATGAAAAATTCACGCCACGTAAAACCACTCACTGCCAAAGGTCAGCAACTCGCCGACCTCTTCGCAGAGCGTATACTTTTTCTCGACGGTGCCATGGGCACGATGATCCAGCAGCACAAACTTGAAGAGAAAGACTTTCGGGATGCGTCCTTCTCTAATTCCAAGAAAGATCTAAAGGGTAACAACGACCTGCTCTCAATTACCCGCCCAGAAATCATTGCAGATATTCACCGCGCCTTCCTCGAAGCGGGCTCAGACATCATTGAAACCAATACCTTCTCCGGCACAACCATCGCTCAAGCCGACTACGGACTCGAACACCGCGTGCGCGACATCAATATCGAGTCCGCCAAACTCGCTCGCAAGGTAGCCGATGAGGTCTCCAAAAAAGAAGGCCGCCCTACTTTCGTAGCCGGAGCCATTGGCCCAACCAACCGCACCTGCTCGCTCTCCCCTGACGTCAACCGCCCGGAATATCGCGCCACAAGTTATGACGAACTTTACAAGGCCTACTACGAACAAATTGACGCGCTCGTTGAAGGCGGCGTCGATCTCCTTCTGCCGGAAACCGTTTTCGATACGCTCAACCTAAAAGCCTGTCTCCACGCGATTGCCGATTTTCAAGACACTTTAGACGAGCGCATCCCAGTGATCGTCTCGGTCACCATTACCGACCAATCCGGCCGCACACTTTCTGGTCAAACCGTAGAAGGCTGCTGGAATTCGATCCGCCACGCCAAACCACTCTGCGTCGGGCTCAACTGTGCACTCGGTGCCGACCTCATGAAGCCCTTCCTTGAAGAGCTCTCCCGTGTCGCCGATACTTACGTCCACGTCTATCCTAATGCCGGGCTGCCCAATCCACTCTCCACTACCGGCTACGATGAAACACCCGAACACACAGGTTCAGCTGTCGGAGGCTTTGCTAAAGCAGGTCTCGTCAACTTAGTTGGTGGTTGCTGCGGCACCACGCCTGAGCACATTGCAGCGGTCGTCAAAGAAGTTTCTCAATACAAGCCACGAGCTATCCCCACAGCCATTCCTGCTCAGCGCCTCAGTGGTCTGGAAGCGCTCAACATCATTCAAGGCGAAACAGGATTTATCAACGTCGGCGAGCGCACCAACGTGACTGGATCGCCCCGTTTCAAAAAGCTGATCAAAGACGACGATTTCAACGGTGGCCTCGCCATTGCCCTCTCCCAAGTGGAGAAAGGTGCCCAGATCATCGATATCAATTTCGACGAAGGCATGCTCGACGGTGAAGCCTGCATGACCCACTTTCTCAACCTCGTCGCCTCCGAGCCGGACATCTGCAAGGTGCCGATCATGATCGACAGTTCGAAGTGGTCCGTCATCGAAGCCGGCCTAAAATGCGTCCAAGGCAAGTGCATCGTCAATTCGATCAGCCTAAAGGGCGGCGAAGACGAGTTCCGAGACCAGGCAAAGAAAATCACCCGCTACGGTGCCTCAGTCATTGTCATGGCTTTCGATGAAAAAGGCCAAGCCGCGACCAAGGACGAAAAGATCCGCATCGCCGAGCGCTCCTTTAAAATCCTGACTGAAGAGGTCGGTATGGACCCGCAGGACATCATTTTTGACCTCAATATCCTGACCGTCGCCACGGGCATGGAAGAGCACAACAACTACGCCGTCGACTTCATCGAAGCCGTCCGCGAAGTCAAAAAACGCTGCCCCGGTGCTCGCACCAGCGGGGGTCTCTCCAATGTTTCTTTTTCTTTCCGAGGCAACAACCCGGTTCGCGAAGCCATGCACGCCGCCTTCCTCCACCATGGAATCGAAGCTGGCCTCGACATGGCCATCGTCAACCCCGGCATGCTCATGCCCTACGACGAAATTGACCCAGCTTTTAAAGTGCTCGTCGAAGACGTTCTTTTAAACCGCAACCCGGACGCCACCGAGAAACTAATCGAGTTTGCCGAAGGCATTAAGGACGGCAGTATAACGCTCGGCACAGGCACTCCCGAAGAGCGCATCAACGCGGCCATGCTCGACGGTATGAACACACTGCGTGAACTCTTCGAGCGCGCGACTAAAGAAAAGAATCCTGAGATCCTCGAAGCCTTCCTCAAATCCGGAGCCGGAGCCATTCCCGCCGTCGCGGAAAAAAAAACGGCTGACCTAGCGGCCGATTGGCGACAAGGCACGGTCGAAGAGAGACTCTCCCACTCACTCGTTAAAGGTATCGTCGCGCACGTCGACGCCGATACCGAAGAAGCCCGCCAAAAATACAGCAAGCCGCTCGAAGTCATCGAAGGCCCGCTCATGGACGGCATGAAGGTCGTCGGCAAACTCTTCGGCGAGGGTCAGATGTTTCTCCCGCAGGTCGTCAAAAGTGCCCGTGTCATGAAAAAGGCCGTCGCCTATCTGCTCCCTTACATGGAAGCAGAAAAGGCCGACAAGACCAAGAGCTCCAGCGCGGGCAAATTCCTCATCGCCACGGTTAAAGGTGACGTCCACGACATCGGCAAAAATATCGTCGGCGTCGTTCTCGCCTGCAACAATTACGAAGTCAAAGACCTTGGGGTCATGGTTTCCTGCGACAAAATCCTCGAAGAAGCCGAGGCATGGGGCGCCGATATCATCGGTCTCTCTGGATTAATCACGCCCTCACTCGACGAAATGATTTTTAACGCCGACGAGATGAAAAAGCGTGGCTTCAAACAGCCCCTGCTCATCGGCGGTGCCACCACCAGCAAGGCGCACACGGCCATCAAAATCGCTCCCCACTACGACCAACCCGTCGTCCGTGTCGGCGACGCATCTTTGGTCACAGAAATTT
>Ga0307981_1000709_pt1 | contig 32332 bp, 35 predicted proteins | sample OrgLakmetagen987_FD_201849 | JGI IMG/M metagenome (GOLD analysis project Ga0307981, IMG submission 201849) | Saline water microbial communities from Organic Lake, Antarctica - #987 | ecosystem: Environmental > Aquatic > Non-marine Saline and Alkaline > Saline | place: Antarctica: Organic Lake... | reverse complement strand
CCAGATCGTTGAAAACGCCCGATGCGCAATTCGGGCGCCGATCACCTATGGGCATCCAAAAGCAAAGGGCCTTCAAACATCGCCCCACGCGCCAAAACAGGGGCTTCATGAATAATTGCGGTTAAAGGTCAGCCGCCAATCCAGACCATCATTGCGACCACGCCAAAGGCGACAAGCAGGGCAATCATAGCGATGCGACCCGACATCTTGGGATCAGGTTTGGGTTCTTTCATAGGAGCCACCATAAAATTAGGCCTGCCGCGACAAGCATTGCCAAAAGGATCATGGCCCCCCCGGCACGGCCACGCGGCGGCGTACTTGGCGTCATGTTCGGCACGCCGGAATAGGGTTGGGCTGCTTCTGCCGTAAGGGGCGGGGCAGTCATCGCGGATTGTTCTTCGCCATAGGTGTCGATCAGGGTCAGGTCTGGGCCAATCTCAAGCGTGGTCTTGGCCCCACCGAAGGCGGAAGAGAACAGCAGTAAAATATAGCCATCAAGCGCGTCCAGTCGCACACGGTCTCGGGCGATCTGCGCATCGGTCACCGTATAGCCATCGCTCAGATAGCGGGGCAGGCCGACGCCGGTCAGGTCGGACACGGCAGATAACTCGGCTGTGTTCGGGGCGGCATCAAAGCCAAGAAGGTCGGCAATCACCTGGGCCTTGTCTGAACTGCCCAACTCGCGTGCCATGGCATCAATCGGACGATTTACGGCAAAAAGCCTGATTTGACCAAACTCTCCCTGAGGGATGTTGAGGGTTGTCATGTTTCTGTGCCTTTGTAGCTGGTGGCCATCAATGCGGTTAAGCTGTCACTTTCGTCGATATATTCAAATCCCAGATGGGCCGCGAGTGTGGGTGTGTCGCCCCGTTCTTGACGGATGAAAAACACTGATGGCGGGTTGGTCGGCTTGATATCCGGCTTGGTCTCGGCGCTGCGCGGGAACGCTTTGACACGGGTTTCACCTTTCTGCAGCCGGAAAAACAGGGCGCGGTGGTTGGTCAGCGCATATCTTGTACGGGTCAATTCCGTCCAGCGGTTCAGACCCCTGACCAACGATAGCACGACAAGCGCGATAATCACGGCAAGGATGACCGATTGGGAAACTGGCAAATCGTTGAAGGATAACAAAAGCCCGCCTGCGATCACGGTGCCAAAGGCACCGATAAACGGCCCGAGCAACTGGAAATTGCGCAGCGACAAACGGGGCTTGGGTTTGCCGGTCCACAGCAATTGTTCGCCGTCTTCCAGCACTTTTGTCCAGAAATCTTCATTCACAGCGCGGCCTCCCTTGCGGCGTCATGCGGCCCCCTTGCGGCTGTCGGCAAGGTTGCGCGCCAGCAGGTCCATTGCGGCCATTCGGACGGCGACGCCCATCTCGACCTGATCCTGAATGACGCTGCGGTTGATGTCGTCAGCCAAGGTTCCGTCGATCTCGACTCCGCGGTTCATCGGGCCGGGATGCATGACAATGGCATCCGGCTTGGCATGGCCCAGTTTTTCGGCATCCAGACCAAATCTGTGATAATATTCGCGTTCGCTGGGGATAAAGCCGCCATCCATGCGTTCTTTTTGCAAGCGAAGCATCATGACGACGTCGACGTCTTCCAGCCCTTTTTTCATGTCGTCGAACACCTCGACCCCGAATTCATCAATCTGGGAGGGCATCAAAGTAGGTGGTCCGATCAGGCGAATGCGGTTCTCCATCTTGCCCAAAAGCATGATATTTGAACGTGCTACCCGGCTGTGCGCGATATCGCCGCAGATCGCAATGGACAGGCGGTGCAGCCTGCCCTTGGCCCGGCGGATGGTCAGTGCATCCAGCAACGCCTGAGTGGGGTGTTCGTGACGGCCATCGCCGGCGTTCAATACGGCGCAATTCACTTTTTGCGCCAACAGATCCACGGCACCGGATTGCGGGTGTCGCACCACAAGCAGATCAGGATGCATCGCGTTCAGCGTCATTGCCGTATCAATCAGCGTTTCACCCTTTTTGATCGAAGATGCCTGCATCGCCATGTTCATGACATCCGCGCCAAGGCGCTTGCCCGCGATCTCAAAGCTGGCTTGGGTACGGGTGGAGTCCTCAAAGAACATGTTGATCTGGGTCAAACCCTTAAGCGCATCGCTATGCTTGTGGGGTTGGCGGTTCAGATCGGCGTAAGTATCAGCCAAATCCAGCAGCGTCGTGATGTCATCTTGGGACAGCGGTTCGATGCCAAGAAGATGTCGGTGTGCGAAACTCATAAGGACGACCCCACATTATTTTAGGCGTTATAGGGGGCGAGGCGGGCGCGGGCAAGTCGTCGGAGGGCGCTTCAGGTGGCAAGAATGGAATGGATTTAAGACCATTTGGAAGATGCCATTTTTATTAGCTGCGCCAGCGCGTAAGTTGGGGCTATGGAATCAGCGGAATATCATCAGGCTTTGGCGCTTTTGCATTGGCAGATCGAACTGGGTGTAACCGAGTCGATCTGCGATATGCCGGTCAATCGCTATGAGGTGCCATCGGTCGTTGAAAAGCCGAAACCGACCAAGCCTGTTGGGGGGGCGGCATTTCAAACCTTTGCCGATGTTGACCCAATCGCGGAGGCCGAGCGCGCAGCGAGGGGCGCGCAGACGCTGGAAGAGTTGCGCGCTGCGCTGAAGGCGTTTGAGCATTGTGAATTAAAGCGTGGTGCGCGCAATCTGGTCTTCTCGGACGGGACGCCCGGCGCGCGGGTGATGATCGTAGGCGAGGCCCCTGGCCGTGACGAGGACCGCGAGGGCAAACCTTTTGTTGGCCGCGCAGGTCAGTTGCTGGACAAGATGTTGGCCGCAATCGACATGGGGCGCAGCCATTCGGATGCACCCGTTTATATCACTAATGTCTTGCCTTGGCGGCCACCGCAAAACCGCGACCCCAAGCCTGATGAGATCGCGATGATGAAGCCATTTCTGGCGCGCCACATTGAACTGGCCAAACCTGAAGTGCTTGTGATTGTTGGGAATTGGTCAGCCCAAGCGTTGCTGGGCAAGCGCGGGATCACCCGGTTGCGCGGGCAGTGGACGCAGGCTTTGGGCTTGCCGGCGCTGCCGATGTTTCACCCGGCTTACCTGCTGCGCAGTCCTGAATTCAAACGCGAAGCTTGGGCCGATCTGCTTGAGTTGAAAGCAAAGTTGAGCGGTGGTTGATCCGCTGACGCTTATGGCATTCGTGCCCGCCGCTTTGGCGCTGAACCTGACACCGGGGGCAGATATGATGTTTTGTCTGGGCCAAGGGCTTCGCTTTGGGCCAAAGGCCTCGGTTGCGGCAAGTGCGGGTATTTCGCTGGGCGGCATGGTGCATGTGACACTGGCGGGCATGGGCCTTGGCGCGCTGGTTGCTGCCTTGCCTTGGGCGTTTGATGTGATCCGCTGGGTGGGTGTCGCGTATCTGTTGTGGCTTGCGTTCCAGACGTTGCGCGGTGCCGGTGCGCAGCAAAGCCGCGCAGTGCCGCCCTCGGCATTTCGGGGTGCATTGGTCGTGAGTTTGACAAACCCCAAGGTGATCTTGTTCGTTCTGGCCTTCGTGCCGCAATTTGTTGTGCCAGAGGCAGGTCCCGTCTTGCTTCAGTTCCTGATTTTTGGAGCGGTTTTGTCGCTGGGTGGCTTTATCATCAACGCCTTGGTTGGTATCTTTGCCAGCGGTTTGGGCCGCAAGCTTGCGCGGGGCGGACAGGCCCTACGTTTGATCAGCAGTGGAATTTTTGTGGCTTTGGCCGCACGATTGGCAGTATTGGAGCGGGCATGAGCCGTATCGACGAGACGATTGACTTTATCCCCGTCCGCATCGCGGTTCTGACGGTCTCGGACACCCGAGGGCTGGCGGATGACCGATCGGGTGATGTGTTGGTGGACCGCATCGCACAGGCGGGACACATATTGGCACATCGGATGATTGTCCAAGATGAGCGCGCGCAAATTTCAGAGCAATTGCGCGCTTGGTGTGCCGACGCAAATGTAGATGTGATCATCAGCACAGGCGGCACTGGGTTGACTGGTCGCGATGTCACTGTCGAGGCGCACCGTGATGTCTATGAGAAAGAGATAGACGCGTTTGGCACTATTTTCACGATCGTATCGATGCAAAAAATCGGCACCTCGGCTGTGCAAAGCCGTGCCACGGCGGGCGTCGCTTTAGCCACATATCTTTTTGCGCTGCCCGGATCCCCCGGCGCGTGCAAAGACGCCTGGGATGAAATCCTGATCAAGCAGCTGGATTACCGGCATAAACCCTGCAATTTCGTAGAAATCATGCCCCGATTGGACGAACATAAGCGCCGCAAATAAAAAACGGCTTTCTTCGATATTCTTGCGATGGAAATTTATCAGGCCCGCGTATCATAACTGTGATTTGGTTCTTGCGTCACAAGAGCTAAACTTTCCATTGGGCAAATGAAGATCGGATTAAGATGCGTTTTCTGAGGCAAAGTATGATTGGCCTGTTTTTGGCTGCTACCGCTTTGGGGCTTTTGATCTTTGCTGCGGATATGATCGGCGGCGCTGTTCAGCAGCGTATGGCGGATGAGCCCGAAGCGCGAACGCCGCGCGAGCGTATTTTTTCAGTCAATGTTGTCGAAGCGATTTCTGGAACACAAGTACCTATCCTGGAGAGCTTTGGCGCGATCCAAAGCCGTCGCCAGCTTGAATTGCGCGCCGCTGTTGCAGGGCGTGTGATCGAACTTGCCTCCGGCTTTGAAGATGGTGGCGAGGTGACAGCGGGCCAAGTTCTGATCCGTCTGGACCGTGCAGATGCGATGGCTGAAGTGGCACGCGCCAAGAGCGCTATTCTGGATGCACAGACCGAAGGGCGTGATGCGGCCCGCGCTTTGGAGTTGGCGCGCGACGAACAGTTGGCAGCGCAAGAACAGGCAGCTTTGCGTGAGGGTGCATTCCAACGTCAAAGTGATCTGGCCGACCGCGGTGTCGGTACGGCGACCGCCACTGAAACTGCTGAGCTTGCGGCATCAAGCGCGCGGCAAGCCGTGTTGGCACGTCGTCAGATCGTGACCCAGGCAGAGGCGCGTATTGATCAGGCCGCCAGCCTGCTGTCGCGCCTGAACATCGCCCTTGCTGACGCAGAGCGACGTTTGGAGGAAACCACGATAGCCGCCCCCTTTGATGGCACGCTTAGCGATCCGTCAGTCGTTGAGGGACGGTTGGTTTCGGCCAACGAGCGACTGGCCGATTTGATTGATACAAATGATCTGGAGGTCTCGTTTCGTGTGTCGACGGCGCAATATGCCCGACTGATTGATGACAACGGCGCATTGATCAAGGCTGATGTTGTGGCGACGCTGGATGTCGCAGGGCTGGATCTGGAAGCTGTTGGCCAGATCACCCGTGCCAGTGCCGCGGCAGGCGAGGGCGCAAGTGGACGGTTGATTTTTGCCTCGCTCACGCAGGCACTGGGTTTCAAGCCGGGGGATTTTGTCACTGTGCGCATCCGTGAACCAGAACTTACGAATGTGATCCGTTTGCCAAGCTCCGCACTTGATGCGCAGGCGCGTGTATTGGTGCTGGATGCCGACAACCGCCTTGAGGCCGAAACCGTTGAGATTTTGCGGCGCGTTGGCGACGAAGTGTTGGTGCGCGGCAATATTGTCGGACGAGAGGTGGTTGAGGCGCGTTCGCCCTTGCTGGGCGCGGGCATCGCAGTCAAACCCCTGCGTCCCGGTGTTGCGGCGGCTGTGCCAGGAATGGTCGAGTTGACAGAGGAACGTCGCGCCAAACTGGTTGCCTTGGTCGAAGCCAACACCCGGATGCCCGACGCAGCCAAGGCCCGTGTTCTGGCGCAACTGTCTGAGACGCAAGTGCCCGCGCAGATGATTGAACGCATCGAAAGCCGGATGGGGGGATAACCGATGGCCCGCAGCGTATCACGCACGAAGGGGGGCATCTTGTCGTATTTTGTCCGTCACAAGACGGCGGCAAACATATTGCTGGTCATGCTGTTGGTGTGTGGTGCTGTCGCCGCCCCCAACATGCGTGCGCAGTTTTTCCCTGATGTGATCATCGACAGTGTCACCGTCTCGACCGTCTGGTCGGGTGCCGGTGCGGAAGATGTCGACAGCGCCATCGTTCAGGTTTTGGAGCCTGCATTGTTGACAGTCGAAGGCGTTGAAGGGTCGTCGGCTGCATCGCGCGAGGGAAGGGGAACGATCTCGTTGGAGTTTGAGCCGGGCTGGGACATGGCGCGCGCTGCGACAGATGTGCAAACGGCAGTCGATGCGGTTTCTACCTTGCCGCAGGACGCGGAAGACCCCGTTGTGCGCCGTGGGGCCTGGCGAGACAGGGTCACGGATGTGGTGATTACTGGGCCTGTCAGCCCTGAACAGCTGGGACGGTTTGCGGATGAATTTGTCACCCGTTTGTTTGCGGTTGGTGTGACGCGCAGCACGATCCAGGGCGTCGCCTCGCCGCAAACGATGATCGAAGTGCCGTCAACCAAGTTGATCAGCTACGATATTTCGATGGCTGAGATCGCGACTGCTATCGCTGCCGAGGTCGATGCCGACCCCGCAGGTGACGTGAGGGGGGCCAACGCACGCGTGCGCACCGGAACAGCCAAGCGCAGCGCCGAGGCGATTTCCGGCATTGTGCTGCGCTCAAACCCGGATGGGTCGTCGCTGACTGTGGGGGATGTGGCCCGTGTGATCGAAAAAGGCACTGACCGCGAGGTTGGGTATTTTGTAGGAGAGAATCCGGCAATTTCCGTGCGGGTTGATCGCTCAGACGGGGGGGATGCCATCGGAATCCAAAGCAGCGTCGAGGATGTCGCAGCGGATATGGCCGTGATGCTGCCCCAAGGCGTGGCGATTGAGCTGATCCGCACACGGGCTGCGGCGATCACCGGGCGTCTTGACCTGTTGATTGACAACGGGCTGATGGGGCTGGCTTTGGTGGTTGGCTTGCTGTTCCTATTTCTTAATGCGCGCACGGCCTTTTGGGTGGCCGCCGGTATTCCGGTCTCGATGGCGGCGGCGATTGCGCTGATGTATGCGGGCGGGATCACGATCAACATGATCTCGCTGTTTGGCTTGATCATTACGCTTGGCATTGTCGTTGATGATGCAATCGTGGTGGGGGAACACGCGGATTACCGTCACAAGGAACTTGGTGAAAGCCCGATGCTGGCGGCGGAAAATGCGGCACGGCGTATGGCAAAGCCGGTCTTTGCTGCGACAATGACCACGATTATTGCATTTTTTGGGTTGCTTGCTGTCGGCGGTCGCTTTGGCGGTCTTATCGCTGATATCCCTTTGACTGTTATTGCAGTTCTAGCGGCGTCGTTGGTGGAATGTTTCTTGATCTTGCCCAACCACATGGCACACGCAATGGCTGCCGGGGCGAAAAAACATTGGTACGATCTGCCAAGCCGTGTGGTGAACAAAGGGTTCGTTTGGGTCCGCGAGAACCTGTTTCGCCCCTTCATGGCTGGGGTGATCAAGGCGCGCTATGTTGTGCTGGCTGGGGTTGTCGCGGTGCTGGCGTCGCAAGTGGCGCTGTTCATTCAGGGTGATGTGCAGTGGCGGTTCTTCAATGCGCCTGAGCAAGGTTCCGTGACTGGCAACTTTGCCATGCTCGAAGGTGCCCGCCGCGAGGATACGCTTGAGATGATGCGCGAAATGCAACGCGCCACAGAAGCCTTGGGTGCCGACTATGCCGAGCGCTATGGGACCAACCCGATCGACTATGTGATTGCCCAGATAGGGGCCAACGCGGGGCGCGGTCTTGAGGGATCTGACAGCAAGGATGCGGATCTTCTGGGGGGTATTTCAATTGAACTGATCGATGCCGATCTGCGTCCTTATTCCAGCTTTGCGTTTGTGGCAGAATTGCAGGATGCGGTTGTGAACCATCCGCTGGCAGAGACAGTCAGCTTTCGTGGCTGGCGCTCTGGCCCAGGTGGTGACGCGCTGGATGTGCAATTTTATGGGGCTGATACGGCAGTTTTGAAAGCCGCATCCGAAGACATGCAAGATGCACTCCGCCAATTTCCCGAGGTCAGCGCGGTCCAGGACAATCTGGCCTATGACAAGGAAGAACTCATCCTTGATCTGACGCCACAGGGCCAAGCGCTGGGTTTTACCATCGACGCGCTGGGCCGTGCGCTGCGCAACCGTTTGGGCGGGATCGAGGCGGCGACCTATCCTGATGGTCCGCGTTCCGCCACAATCCGGGTCGAACTGCCCCAGGGCGAGCTGACAGCAGATTTTCTGGACCGGACCCAGATGCGCACGCCGGGCGGGCAATATGTGCCACTTGCCGACATCGTCAGCGTCAAGAGGCGCACAGGGTTCAGCACGGTGCGGCGCGAGAACGGGATCAGGCTGATTTCGGTCACGGGGGATATCTCGGAAGATGATCCCGTTCGCGCGACCGAGATTACGACGGCGCTGCAAAACGAAATCCTGCCAAAGATCGCGTCAGAACGTCAGGTCGAATACCGCATCTCGGGGCTAAGCGAACAAGAAGATACCTTCTTGTCAGAGGCGTTGACGGGTCTAATCTTGGTGCTGACCGGGATTTATCTGGTGCTGGCCTGGGTGTTTGGCAGTTGGACCCGCCCTATGGTGGTGATGGCTGTGATCCCCTTCGGGCTGGTCGGCGTGATCTATGGCCACGCCTTGTGGGATGTGCCGCTTAGCATGTTCACGGTCGTTGGCCTTTTGGGGATGACCGGAATTATCATCAACGATTCCATCGTCCTGGTGGGCACGATTGACGAATATGGAGAGACACGCGGCGTGATCCCTGCGATCATTGACGGGGCCTCTGACAGGTTGCGGCCGGTCATGCTGACGACTTTAACAACGGTTTTGGGGATGGGCCCGCTGCTTTACGAGCAAAGCCAGCAAGCGCAATTTCTGAAACCGACCGTCATCACGCTGGTGTATGGCTTGGGCTTTGGCATGTTCCTGGTGCTTCTGGTGGTGCCGGCACTGATCGCTGCACAACATGATATTGCCCGCCAGGTTCAGGCCATGCGGCGCGGGCTTAGGTCGCGCGCACGCGGGTTGCGGTTTGGCCTGATGGCGCTTTGGGCTGCTATGATCGGCTGGGCGGTGCTGACGTTGGGCTGGGCGGGATGGCAAGGTGCGCTGCATCCGCTTTTGGTTACGCTTTTGCCGGGGATGTCACCGTTGCCGGCTGCTTTGTTGTTGTTCATCGGGGGCGCTGCAGTGCTGTCGATTGGAGGCTACCTTGTCGGCGCAATCGTGATTGCCCTGTCGCAGCGCAAACAGGCTGCTTGATCAGCTGGCTGTGCAGCCCACAATATCAACGGCGTGCTTGCTGCCCAAAACGGTCATGCGGATTTGGGAGCGGTTCAGCGCCACAGGGCCACCGCTTGAATGCGCCATATCGACCCTGGATACCAGTTTATCGCCCTGACGGGTTGTATCAGCCTCACTGACCCAGATGTCGGGTTGACCTGCTTCGATGACGACCAATTCCTGACCGCCTGCATGGGGCAGGGTGATGGTGGTCTCAAGCTCTAGATTACCTTCCTTGAACGCCAGTTTGCAGGTTGCTTTGGCCACGCCGCCTTCTTTTGCAGAAAAAGGGCGTTGGGCAAGTGAGGCTGCAATTGCCGGGGTCGCGCGGGTTGCACTTGTATCGATCAGGCCTTTGAGGCGCAGTTCTGCCGGGACGCAAATATCACTGCACACACCCATGTCGATCGTCGTCTCAAGCATCACCGGCGCACCTTTTTCGGGTACGCTGATCACCAGTGGTAATATCACCTGATCCTTATAACCGATCGTTGTCAGGTTTTTTTCGCGGAAAACCGTCGGGGCGGGCCATTCGACCGCGACTGCGGACAGGTTTTTCGACGCGCTCCAGTCAAAATGTGGCGGAATACCCATATCACCCGGCGCGCGCCAATAGGTCTTCCATCCCGGTTTCAGTGTCATGCGGATTGCCGCAATACGGTTTCCGTCGGGCAGAATCCAACCCTGGAGAATTTCGCCTTGGATTACTTCCGTTGCGGAGGCGGGCAAGGGGGCCATCAAGGCCGCAACAAGAAGGGACGCGAGTTTTCTTTTCATGCCCTTTCATGCGCCAAACGCGCAACTGTGCCAAGTCACTATTGCATTATTAAACGTTACAGCGAGGCGGGGTTGAAAGCGCTCCGGTGCCGCGTCATGCTGGTCAGGCGGCAACAGGGGCAAACAGAAATGGAAATGGATCTTACTGGTCAACTGCTCGTGGCGATGCCCGGTATGGGTGATCCGCGTTTCGACCATTCTGTCATCTATATCTGCACGCATGGCGCTGATGGTGCGATGGGCCTTGTCATTAACCGGCCCGCCCCCAAGCTGAAACTGGCTGATGTGCTGGACCGGCTGAGCAAGGTTGAGTTCGATGATATGTCCGAATTGGGGGTTCATATTGGCGGTCCCGTCGAGACCGGGCGTGGTTTCGTTTTGCACAGCGCTGAATATCGATCCGTTTTGCAGACGCTGGATGTCGCAGACGGGTTTGCCATGACCGCGACATTGGACATTCTCGAAGATATCGCCCTTGGTAAGGGACCAGAAAAAGCGCTGCTGATGCTGGGCTACGCGGGTTGGGGTGCCGACCAGCTTGAGGATGAAATCGCGCAAAATGGATGGCTGACCTGCGATGCGACGCTTGAAATCGTGTTTGATCTGGAGGACGCCGCCAAATGGGCTGTGGCACTTTCGTCGCTTGGGATCGATCCGCTCGGGCTAAGCTCGACAGCGGGGCGTGCGTGATCAGCGCGGCGCAGCGGCCCGGCGCAAGCGGTCATTGATCGCGCGGCCCAGGCCGTGATCCGGAATCGGGGCCACAGCAATGGGTTTCGCCATCGCATCCAGCGCATGCAGATGGTCAAACAAGGACGCGGCCGCTTCGGTCAGATCACCGCTTGGTGACAGGTTCAAATCTCCGGGAATCGACCCAAAGCCCAGGAAGACTTCGCCAGCTCGCGCATTCTTTGCATTCAGTCGCACCTGTGCGGCAGGCGCATAATGAGAGTCCATCTGGCCCGGTGCGATGATCTTGGCCCCGTCAGCAATGGCCAGCGCCTCGCCAAGCGCGGCCTCAATCGCTTCAATCGGCAAACCGCCGGCGCGCAGCAAAGTCGGGCGGGCGTGGTTCAGGCCGATGATGGTGCTTTCCAGCCCAACGGTGCAAGGGCCATCATCCAGAACCGCGTCGATGCGGTCTGCAAGCCCTGCCAGCACATGGTCTGCCGTTGTGGCGCTGATCCGGCCAGAGGGATTGGCGGATGGGGCGGCAATCGGCCCGCCGAACGCCTGCAAAACAGCCTGCGCCGTGCGGTGCGCGGGAACCCGAAGGGCGACGCTGTTCAGACCTGCTGTCACAAGGGACGAAAGGTCATGGTCAGGTCGCAACGGTAAAACCAGCGTCAAGGGACCGGGCCAGAACGCAGCGGCAAGCATCTCGGCCTGATCTGACCACAGACCATATCGGCGGGCATGCTCGGCGTTTTCCACATGCACGATCAGCGGGTTGAAGCTAGGCCGGCCCTTGGCCGCGTAAATGCCGGCAACTGCCGTTCCATTGCGCGCATCGGCACCCAATCCGTAGACTGTCTCGGTTGGCAAGGCGACCAGCCCGCCCGCCTTCAGCAGGGCTGCGGCGCGGGCGATGCCACCGCTGTCAGAGCGCAAATTTTCTGTCATTGGGATCGTCAAAGCCTTCGTGACGCTGTGTTTCGGGTTGCGGTGGCGCGTCAAGCGGATCATCTTCATTCAAAACGCGCCCACGTATTGGATGGGCTTATCAGGTCACTGCGCTGTTTGCCAAGCAGACGCATCTGCCCAAGGAGGAAAGCCATGCCTTACCGTGCCCCTGTCAACGATTATAATTTCCTGCTCGACCATGTCGTTGGGCTGGAAACCGTTCGTGCCACAGACAAATTCGCAGATGCAACAGATGATGTAACCCGCGCCATCATCGAAGAGGCGGGCAAGCTTTGTAGCGATGTTCTTGCCCCCTTGCAGCGCCCGGGTGACCAGCATCCAGCGAAGCTGGAAAACGGTGTGGTACGCACGTCTCCGGGCTATGCCGAAGGGTTCAAAGCCATTGCGGACGGGGGATGGATCGGCATCAGCGCCGACCCGAAATATGGCGGGATGGGCTTGCCGCTGACCATGGCCAGCGTCGTGAATGAAATGATGAGCAGCGCATGTTTGTCCCTGCAATTGGCACCCCTGATGAGCCAGGGCCAAATTGAAGCGCTCGAACACCACGCCAGTGATGCGATCAAGGAAATCTACCTGCCCAAGCTGATCAGCGGCGAATGGACCGGCACGATGAACCTGACAGAGCCGCAGGCAGGCTCGGACGTGGGCGCATTGTCCTCAAAGGCGGAAGATAACGGCGACGGCACTTTCAGCATTTCAGGCCAGAAAATTTATATCAGCTGGGGTGACAATGATTTCGCAGACAACGTCTGCCATCTGGTGCTCGCGCGCTTGCCAGATGCGCCCGCAGGCACCAAGGGAATCAGTCTGTTTCTGGTGCCAAAGTTTCTGCCCAAGGAAGACGGCAGTCTGGGTGCCAGAAACACGCTTCAGGTCGTCAGCCTTGAGCATAAGATGGGCCTGCATGGCTCGCCTACTTGCGTGATGCAATATGACAAGGCCACCGGATGGTTGGTGGGCCCTGAACAAGGTGGCATGGCGGCGATGTTTACCATGATGAACAACGCGCGTGTAGGTGTCGGAGAGCAGGGTGTCGGTGTGGCTGAAGGTGCATATCAGCACGCGCTGTCCTATGCGCTTGACCGCAAGCAGGGCAAGAACATCAGGCCAGACGGCACTGGCACAATCGTTGACCACGCTGACGTGCGCCGGATGTTGATGACAATGAAGGCGGAAACATTCGCGGCACGCGCCATCGCGCTAAGCTGTGCTGTGGCCATCGATATGACGAACGCCACCAGCGAGGCAGAGTGGAAATCTCGCGCGGCGTTCCTGACGCCAATTGCCAAGGCCTTTGGCACCGATACCGGAATGGCGGTGTCTGAAATGGGCGTTCAGGTGCATGGCGGCATGGGCGTGATCGAGGAAACGGGTGCCGCGCAATATTGCCGCGATGTCCGTGTGACGGCGATCTACGAAGGGACCAACGGTATTCAGGCGATGGATCTGGTGGCGCGCAAGATGATGGACGGGGGCGAAACCGCGACCCGTTTGATGGACGAGATCGAAACCCATGCCGAAGCAGCGCGAGACGCTTTCCCAAACATGGCCGACGCCGTGTGGCAGGCCAATGAGACCCTGCGCGAGGCGACCGAATGGTTTGTCGCTCAAAGCGATATGGATACTCGATTTGCCGGTGCTGTACCTTATCTCAGGGCGTTTGCGCGGGTTTTGGGCGGGCATCTTCACCTCAAGGCGGCCTTGGCTGACAAGGGCGGCGCGCACGAAAAGCTGGCGCGGTTCTATATCCTGCGGTTGCTTCCCGAACATGCTGGTTTGTTGGTGCATGCCCAGGCCGGTGCTGACGATCTGTTTACGCTCTCCAAAGATGAACTGGCCGCTTGATGTCTGTTCAAACGCCGATCGGCTTGCGCTATCCTTGGAGCACTCCGCCCGGGCCGGATGAAGCAATCGAGGTCGCCCCCGGGGTTTTGTGGCTGCGGTTGCCCTTGCCGATGAAACTGGATCACGTGAATGTCTATGCCTTTGACGAAGGCGACAGCTGGACCATCATCGACACCGGGTTCTCGTCGAAAAAGACCAAGGCGATCTGGACAGATCTGATGGCTGGTCCTTTGGGCGGCAAGCCGGTTTCGCGCGTTATCGTGACCCATCATCACCCCGATCACATCGGCTTGGCGGGCTGGTTTCAGGCAGAACACGGGGCTGAACTGGTTACGACCCGCACCGCTTGGCTGACCGCGCGAATGCTAACGCTGGATGCGCAGGAAATGCCTGCCGGCGAAACACTGGCATTCTACAAGCTGTCTGGCATGGACCGTGATTTATACGACAAACGCGCAGCCGAGAGGCCGTTCAACTTTGCCGATATCGTAGATCCGTTGCCGCTGGGGTTCACGCGTATCAAACAGAACGATCAGATCACCATCGGAGGCCGCGTTTTCGACGTGCACATTGGCAATGGCCACGCCCCCGAACATGCGACCTTCTGGAGCCGTGACGACAATCTGGTCATTGCAGGCGATCAGATATTGTCATCCATCAGCCCCAATGTGGGGGTATACGCTACCGAACCAATGGCCGACCCGATTGGCGAATGGCTTGAGGCGTGCGAAAGGCTGGCCCCAATGGGCCGCGAAGATCATCTGGTCTTGGGGGGACATAAACTTCCCTTCACAGGGCTTCCTACACGGATGCGCCAATTGATCGACAATCACCATGGCGCGCTGAAACGGTTGATCAAGTTTATCGAGACGCCAAAGTCGGCTTCTGAGTGTTTTCCGACCCTTTTCAAACGCAAGATCGGCGAAGGCGAATATGGTTTGGCGCTGGTCGAGGCTGTCGCACATTTAAGTCATCTTCATCAGGCGGGCCTTGCCAGCCGTGTCCTGCGCAACGAAGATGGTGCATGGGTGTATCAGTCGAAGGGCTAGCGCAATGGACGGATGGATCAAAACGGCTGCCGAGGCTGTCGAGGACGACGCTTTACCACGCCTGCACGAGGTCCATGCCGATCCCGCGCGGCGAAATGCGGCGGACCAAACGATGCCCAAGGGACTGGCCAACACGCCCGCCGCCCAAAAGTCACCCGCACAATGGGCATATGAGCGCGTTGTGCTCTACCTCAAGAATTTCGAAGAACAGCTGGACGGGGACCATGAAGTCGCAATGGGCTTTGCGGGCGGTGATGCCGGGGTCCTGCGCATCGAGGGGATGGGGTATTTTGACCCTGACGTCATAACGTTTTACGGTGCCGACAAGGAAGGCGCGCGCATGCAGTTGGTTCAGCATGTCAGCCAGCTGAATGTTGCCCTAAGAGCACTGCCCAAGACGACAAACGAGGCCCCCGCGAATCGAATCGGTTTTCGTTTGTTCGAAGATATCGAGGCTGATGCAGCCAGAACGCAGGCAAAAAACACATGATATCGTGTTCTATGACATCGTGACACGGGTGCGCGAATACAGTAACCATCTGATTGAATTTGAACGAACACCAAGACAAAGGATTGCGCAAATGGCCAAACATGAACACGGCTCCATGGATAGCTCGTCTCAGGAAAAGACCTTTGACAACTTCATGAACTGGGTCAAATGGACATCAATCGTGATCATCGGCGTTCTTGTGTTCATGGCGATCTTCGCGCGCTGACGCACAAAACTTATCTGACAGGACACTATCATGCGTATTTGGATGGCATTGGCCTGTGTAGGTCTGCTTGCGGCTTGCGCAGGCGGGACGGGCTCCGATTATTCCAAAGCTGAAGTTGCTGCCGCCGCGGTTGCGGTGCCAGGCCCGAAATCAGTGACGTTGATGACAATGGTCAACAACCGCACGGGCAGTGGCGGGCATTCAGCTTTGTTGGTAAACGGATCGCAGCAAGTGATTTTTGATCCTGCCGGTTCCTTTCGTGATCCACGGGTCGTTGAGCAGGGGGATGTTCTGTACGGGATGTCACCCAAATGGGTGCAGGCTTATAAATCTGCCCATGCCCGCAGCACGTTCCATGTGGTCAGCCAGACGATTCCGCTTACAGATGCGCAAGCCGAACAGATGTTGAACCTGGTCATATCGAATGGTCGGGTCCCAAGTGCGTTTTGTGCAAATGCAACGTCATCGCTGCTGTTACAGGTGCCGGGTTTCGAAGGCACCAGCAAAACTTTTTATCCCGTCAAACTGATGGACGAGTTTGAAACGCTGCCTAACGTCACCACGACGAAATATTATGAGAATGATGAGGGGGATGTGATCGATGCGGTGCAATCCGCCCAATTGACCAAAAATCTACCCCAGTAACCAAAGCAATCCGTAAAGCGTCGCTGCTCCGCTTATGATGGCGAGCAATACATTCTTTGTGATCACCCCAACTGCGAGGGCAACAATTGCGGCTGTAAACCGTGCGGGATCAAACTCTCCGCCTGTTGCAGCGGGGGCGAGCACCTGTGGTGCCACCAACGCAGGCAGGATCGCCACTGCCGTATAGCGCAGGTGGCGCAACAGCCAGGCAGGCATCTCGCGGTCACCAACCAAGCCGGTAAACACAAAGCGCAATCCAAAGCTGCCGATGCCAAGGCCGATGATGACAATCCAAAGCGTAGTTTTGTCGATCATAACGCAGCCCTCTGCGCGCGGCGTTCGGACCAGAGTTCGGTCTGCGCGCCAGCAATCATCCCTGCCAGTCCCGCTAAAATCAGACCCAGAGAATAGGGCACGCCTGCTGCGGCCAATGCTGTGACTGACGCGACCAGTGCTGCGACGACATGCGCGGGTGTTCGAAACATCGGTGCGATCATCGCCAGAAAGGTAATGGGAAGCGCAAAGTCCAACGCCCAGCTTTGGGGGATCTGCGTTCCCAGCAATGCGCCGACCAGCGTAAAAAGGTACCAAAGGGGGATAATCGGTGTCACACAGCCAAAGAAATACGACATACGCTCGCGGATCGTCATGTCCGGCTCTTTTTCGTATTGCGCCATCGCACAGACATAGGATTGATCTACCGTCACATATGCCGCCAAGGCGCGCTGCCACAGCGGGGCCGCGCCAATGTAGGGTGTCAATGACGCAGAATACATCGCCATACGCAGGTTCACCGCCAAAGCCGACGCCAGAACGATGGCGGTAGGCGCGTTTTCCTGCATCAGTTGTAACGCGGTAAACTGGGCTGCTCCTGCAATGACAACAACTGAGAACGCCAGTGTCTCAAAGACGTTCAACCCTGCTTCGGTCGCAAGAATACCAAACAGGGTCGAGAAGGGGACAATCACCAGCACAAAAGGCGCTGCATCGGCAATGCCTTTGCGAAAGGCCGATTTCGTGGTGGTGATGGCCATGTGTTATCCCTAGGTTACTACCATATCCTTAGCTGTCGTCCGAAGGGGATGCAATTGCCTGTAAAAACCGACACCAACGCCTATCTGATCGCCCCTCAGCCGGGGTTGCCGCGACTGACCCGCTCGGTGGTGGGGCGTGACCACACCGGCGCTGAAACCACGATTAATGTGGTCGAAGAACGCCCGCTGACGATCTTTCTGAACGCGCAGGAAATCGTGACGGCCATGACGATTGGCGACTATCCCGAATATCTGGCGCTTGGGTTTTTGCGCAACCAAGGCATGTTGCGTGATGGGGAAGAGATCACCGGTGTCGACTATGACGAAGACCTTGAAGTCGTGGTTGTCCGCACCGCGCGCAAAACCGATTATGAAGACAAGATGCGCAAGAAAACCCGCACCAGTGGCTGCGCTGTCGGCACTGTTTTCGGCGACATGATGGAAGGGCTGGAAGGCGTGAGCTTGCCTGCGACCCCCGTCCATACATCATGGTTGTACGCCCTGAGCGCCCAGATCAACCGGACCCCAAGCCTGTACCTAGAGGCAGGGGCGATCCACGGAACCGTCTTGTGCCAAGGCGATAAGCCATTGGTTTATATGGAGGACGTGGGCCGCCATAACGCTGTCGATAAGATTGCGGGCTGGATGCTGTCCGAAGGCGTAAGTGCCGATGACAAGATACTTTATACCACGGGGCGGCTGACCTCTGAAATGGTGATCAAGACCGCGATGATGGGGATTCCCGTTCTGGCATCGAGATCAGGTTTTACCGCTTGGGGGGTAGAGATTGCCAACCAAGTGGGTCTCACGCTGATTGGTCGCATGAAGGGCAAACGGTTTATTTGCCTTGCGGGCGAAGACCGTCTGGTTCGCGACGCCAACCCCGATCAGATCAGCGACGAGCCAAAGCGCTCGGGCCGGAAAGGTGCAGAATGAAACAACCTCTCGGTGTGATCCTCGCAGGGGGGCAGGCCACGCGCATGGGCGGTGGCGACAAGGGCATGCTGACTTTGGGCAGCCAGACGATTTTGGGCCATGTCGTAGAGCGTCTGTCGCCTCAGGTGGCGGGCTTGGCCTTGAACGCCAATGGCGATGCTGCGCGGTTCGAGGCGCTGAACATGCCCGTATTGCCCGACAGCATCGACGGGTTCGCGGGGCCTTTGGCGGGGGTGCTGGCAGGGTTGGACTGGGCGGCAACCCAAGGCGCGGATACAATTGTCACTGTCGCTGCCGATACGCCGTTTTTTCCCGGTGATCTGGTGCCCCAGTTGTTGCTTGCCAGCGAAGGGATGGTGCATCCGCTGGTTCTGGCCGCGACATCCGATGCCAAACGCGGCACGGCGCGGCATCCGACATTCGGGATCTGGCCCGTCGCACTGCGCGATGATCTGCGCGCGGCTTTGCATAGCGGTTTGCGCAAGGTTGTCTTGTGGACACAACAACATGGTGCGCGCGAGGCGTTGTTTCCGCATGAGCAGGCTTTTTTCAACATCAACACGCCTCAAGACCTGAAAATCGCGGAAGACATGCTATGAGAGTTTACGGCGTAGTAGGCTGGAAAAACGCGGGAAAAACCGGATTGATGGAAAGGCTTGTGACCGAAATCACAGGCCGTGGCATCAGCGTCTCGACGGTAAAACACGCGCATCACAGCTTTGACGTGGACCACCCCGGCAAAGACAGCCACCGCCACCGCATCGCAGGTGCGCGAGAGGTTTTACTGGCATCACGAAATCGCTTTGCCCTGATGCATGAGTTGCGTGACGAGGACGAGCCGACACTTGATATGCTGTTGAAGCGGCTAAGTCCCGTGGATCTGATCTTGATCGAAGGCTACAAACGTGATGCGCATCGCAAGATCGAAGCGCACCGTGCCGTCACAGGCAACCCGCTGATCGCCATCGAAGATGACACTATCCGTGCTGTGGCAAGTGACACACCGCTGACACTGGACCGTCCGGTTTTCGATCTGGACGATACTAAATCCATTGCTGATTTCATCTTGGCCGAGGTCGGGCTGTGACCGCGTTCGATACATTCGTGGCCGTAGATTGGTCTGGCGGCAACGACACGGGTGCGAAACCTCGAAAAGACGCGATTTGGGCAGGTGTTGTTCGGTCTGGCATCCCACAGGACCCGGTTTATCTACGCAACCGGATCGAGGCCGAGGCGTGGATCGCCAATCTGATTCAAGCAGAGCTTGCCGCCCGTCGCCGCGTTCTGATCGGCTTTGATTTCCCCTTTGGTTATCCGACAGGCTTTGCCGAGGCGCTGACGGGCGAGGTTGACCCATTCGGGGTCTGGGACTGGTTCGAGGCGCGTATCCGGGACACGCCGAAAGCCAATAACCGCTTTGATCTGGCGGGCGAGATCAATCTGGGCCTTGGGGATGGCATCGGTCCGTTTTGGGCCAACGGGCTGCCCAACCGTGACATCCCTGGTTTGCCGCGCACCAAAGTGGATTATGGTAATCCTTTCCCGGACAAGCGCCGCTCTGAAAACCACGCCAAGGGGGCGTTCACATGTTGGCAGATGGCTGGCGCAGGGGCGGTCGGATCGCAAACATTTATGGGCCTTCCGGTCTTGTCGCGTCTGCGCAAGCGCTTTGCAGGGCAGGTGTCCGTCTGGCCCTTCGAGCCGCTGGATACGCCAGTGGCGTTTCTTGAGATTTGGCCATCCCTGACGGTGACCAGCGCGCCAGAAGATATGATCAAGGACGCCTGGCAGGTCACCGAAGTTGCGCGCCAGATCAGTGCGCTGGCCCCCGACGTGTTGACCACCATGTTGGATGTAACGCCCTCTGAAGAGGGTTGGATTTTCGGGCTGGGGTTCGAGGATCAATTGAACGCTGCGCCCCCCTTGCGCAACGATTGCTTTGCCCTGCCGCCGGGGGTTCATTGGACTCCGGTGGAGGAGGCATTGTCGATGCTGCGCGAGCGCTTGGTTGCTGTCACCGGCACTCAGAAGGTGCCGCTCGGGTCCGCCTTGGGCCGGATCGTTTCGCAGGATGTGATTGCAAGGCGCGCCAACCCGCCCCTGCCAAATACGGCTGTGGATGGCTATGGCTTTGCGGGGGCGCGCGGCGCGGGCAAGCATGTTTTGCCTCTGTCTGAGGGCCGGGCCGCAGCCGGTGATGCGCCGGGCCTCGTGCCTGCGGGCCATGCGATCCGGATACTCACAGGGGCTGCCTTGCCTGCGGGCGTGGACACGGTCGTCTTGCAAGAAGACGTCGAACTTTTGGATGGGGCGGTGCATTTTAACGGTCCGATCAAGCAAGGTGCAAACACCCGCAAGGCGGGAGAGGACGTTGCAGAGGGACAAGTGATTGCGCAGGCTGGCCGTCAAGTCACCGCTGCAGATCTGGCCCTCATGGCGGCAACGGGCCTGTCTGTGCTGACAGTGCACAAACCTTTGCGTGTCGGCGTGATCTCGACCGGAGATGAGATCGTGCAAACGGGTGAAACTGCAGGCGACGGCCAGATATTTGATGCAAACCGCCCTATGCTGTTGGCGTTGATAGGGCAATTTGGACATGTGCCAGTAGATTTGGGCCATGTGGGGGACGACCGTTCCTTGTTGCGCGCCAAGCTGGACGGCGCAAAAGGTGTCGTTGATGCGATCGTGACAAGCGGGGGCGCGTCGGCAGGCGATGAGGACCACGTCTCAGGGTTATTGGAGGAGGCGGGTGCCCTGTCACTTTGGCGGATTGCCGTCAAACCGGGACGGCCTCTGGCCTTGGGAATGTGGCAGGGGATGCCGATCTTTGGGCTGCCGGGCAACCCTGTTGCGGCGATGGTGTGTACGTTGATTTTTGCGCGTCCGGCGCTGGCGGTCATGGCCGGACAAAGCTGGTTGTCACCGCTGGGGTTTGACGTGCCTGCAGCGTTCGAGAAGCGCAAGAAACCGGGGCGGCGTGAATATTTGCGCGCCCGAGTTCGCGACGGGCGCGTCGAGGTGTTTGCGTCTGAGGGATCGGGGCGGATCAGCGGGCTCAGCTGGGCGGAAGGGTTGGTGGAATTGCCCGACGCACGCATCCATGTGCAGCCTGGGGATCTCGTGCGGTTTATTCCCTACGGATCGTTTGGAGTTTGACGGCGTTGCTCAGATGTGGGCTGTGGCTGGAAGATGGCGTTTTGTGCGCGCAAAGTTGGCATTGGTACAGACGCGCCAGATGGGCTAACACCGCGTAGCCATGGGCCAATTCTGCGTCCTCAACTTAGAATGCCCGTTTATCCTATGTCCGAACCCTGCATGAAAATGGTGTTGGTCACGCCCGAGATTCCATACAATACCGGCGCAATCGGGCGGACATGTGTTGCCTTGAACCTTGAGCTGATCCTGATCAAGCCTTACGGGTTTTCGCTGGACGAAAAGTCGGTGCGGCGGGCGGGGACGGATTACTGGAAGCATGTACGTCTTGCGGAATATGACAGCTGGGAAAGCTTTCTGTCGGATCGCCAGCCGCCGCGCGATCACTTGTATTTCTTCGAGGAACACGGTGCGCAAACCTTGTACGATCCAGAGTACCAGCCAGACGCCTATCTTGTTTTCGGATGTGAATCCAAAGGCCTGCCAGCTGAAATTCTTGGTGAAATGCCTGACCGCCTGTTTAGCCTGCCGATGCTCGATACGCGTGTCCGGTCGCTTAATCTGGCAAATGTAGCCACGGCCGTTGTCTATCAAGCCATGCGCACACAGCTTGGTGGCTAACGCCGTTAAGCCTAGTCAAATGTCCCGGCAACACGGCCCAGCAACATAAAGGCGCGCGCCGTGCGGGTTTCAGCAAGCGCCGAGATTTCGCCGTCAGAGGCTTGCGCCTCGAACCCAGCAAATGCGCGGTCAAAGCGACGTAGAAAGTGGTGTGCGGCATCGCGAAAAATCGGATCTTGCTTCATGCGCGAACTGGTCAACGCCAAAGACGACCGATCGCGAATGCCGCCAAGGGCTGCGATTGTGCGGCCGCGTGCGCCTTGCGCAAATTCGCGCCAAACTTCGGGGCGCGCGCGGTCTGGCCTCAGGTCGTCCATGTAGATGCCGTCGTGGCTGAGCAGGGTCAGCACATCTTGCGATGCTTGCACTAATTGCGAGGCGTTGCGGTCTTTCAGCGCCTTGCGCAGCGCGGCGAACCCTTCGGTGTCTTCCGCCGTTTCGGGGAAATTCAACGCGCGAATAAAGTCGTCATGGGAGAGCGGGGGCGTCATGTCGCCGGCCTGCGTGCCCAACGCAAGGGTGGGCTGATCGTCGGAGGGCGGCAAAGTGGTGTTCGGGCCAGAGGCACGGGGTGCTGCATCGCGCCGTGTCTGGAACGTGGCTAGTGTGGATTCCGTTTTGCGCGCGGCGGCTGCTATCTCGTCCAGCTTGCGGCTAACTGACGATTCCATATCAAAACTCTGGCCTTGCTGCTGCGCGATATAAGCTTGGCGGATCGCGTCAATGGCTGCCTGCAAACGCTTGCTTTCCTCGCGCATGACGCGGCTGGCACGCGCGGCGGTGGCAGCGACCCAGATCATCGCGACCGGCATGAAGATGGCGAGCATGGTCATCAAAAACCGAAGGCCGCGATCTGCTGTATCAGGGTTCGGATCAGACGGTTGCAGCAAAAAGAAGACAGCAGACGCCAACAGCCAAATCACGCTAAGCGAAATGGCAATGATTTCAATGCCGGAAATGCCCTGATCGTTCGGTCGTGAATAAACGCCAAAAGGGGTCGACCGCGCGGGTTGGCGCGGCGCATTGGTTTTTGTGGGTTTGGGTGGCGCGCGATCGGTCATGCCAAAATTCCTAGCTTAGGCGTAGATGATCTTGAGAACCTCATAGGATTTGTCGCCCCCCGGGGTCCGAACGGCCACGCTGTCACCCTCTTCTTTGCCAATAAGCGCGCGCGCAATAGGGGATTTGATGTTGAGCAGACCTTTTTCAATGTTCGCCTCGTATTCGCCGACGATCTGATAGGTCTTTTCCTCATCCGTGTCTTCATCGATCAAAGTGACCTTTGCACCGAACTTGATGGCACCGGACATCTTTGACGGATCAATCACATCGGCAAGCGAAATAGCGCCTTCAAGCTCTTTCACGCGTCCCTCGATAAACGACTGCTTTTCCTTGGCGGAATGATATTCGGCATTCTCGGACAGATCCCCATGTTCGCGTGCTTCTGCAATCGCACGGATAATCGCGGGCCGCTCTATCGTCTTGAGAAGCTTCAGTTCTGTTTCCAAAGCAGTATGACCGGCGCGGGTCATCGGGATTTTTTCCATGGGTGTATCCACGCGATGAGGGTCGCAGCCTCGAACAGGGTCCGAAGGTGCAACCGATTTGGGTTGGACCTTACCTGACCTAAACTGGAGCTTGATTGCAAGAGGCGAGTGCGACGGGCTGCGCCAAACTGCAGCGATACGCGCATTGGTCTGTCATTGGCGTGGGGGGGCTTGGTGAGAAACGCGACATCGCTTGGCACAGACACGCGTAAAACCGCTGATCACAAGCCTGTGGTCCGATTTGCGTTACGTAATATTCTTGCTAAATAGTCACCCAAGCCAAAGCATACTGTCGCGGCCAATTATTTTAACGCGGTGTCGCGATTGCAAAGCTGGCCGCGCTGGTTTAGCCAAATCCAAACCTATTTCCTGCCCGAAGAGGAGCCCTAAATGGCCGAAATTGAACGTGAAGCAATGGAATACGATGTCGTCATCGTTGGCGCTGGACCTGCCGGCCTATCTGCTGCGATCCGCCTGAAGCAGCTTGATGCCGATTGCAACGTGGTTGTGTTGGAAAAGGGGTCCGAAGTCGGGGCACATATCTTGTCCGGTGCGGTTCTTGACCCGGTCGGTTTGGACGCGTTGATGCCAGACTGGAAGGAAAAGGGCGCACCGGTCAAGGTGAAGGTCAAGGAAGACAATTTTTACATGCTTGGCGAGGCGGGCAAGATCCGTGTGCCAAACTTCCCTATGCCGCCTTTGATGAGCAATCACGGCAACTATATCGTGTCCATGGCCAACCTTTGCCGCTGGATGGCCGAGCAGGCAGAAGAACTGGGCGTCGAGATTTTTCCCGGTATGTCCTGCTCTGAGCTGGTTTATGGTGACAACGGCGAGATCAAAGGCGTGGTTGCCGGTGAATTCGGGATCAATCCTGACGGCACCAAAGGCGACAGCTATGAACCCGGCATGGAACTGCACGGCAAGTACGTCTTTCTGTCCGAGGGCGTACGCGGCAGCTTGTCCAAGCAGGTGATTGAAAAATACGACCTCGATAAAGGCAAAGAGCCGCAGAAATACGGCCTTGGCATGAAAGAGATCTGGGAGATCGATCCCGCCAAGCACAAAGAAGGCACCGTCACCCACACGATGGGCTGGCCGCTGAACAAGAATGCCGGGGGCGGATCGTTCATTTATCACGCTGAGAACAATCAGGTCTATGTGGGTTTTGTTGTGCACTTGGGCTATAAAAACCCGCATGTGTTCCCCTACATGGAATTCCAGCGTTTCAAACATCACCCTATGGTCGCCGAGTTGCTGAAAGGCGGCAAGCGCGTTGCCTATGGCGCGCGCGCGATCACCGAAGGTGGCTTTCAATCGATGCCTAAGATGGTCGCGCCCGGTGTGGCCCTTCTGGGGTGCTCGGTCGGCATGGTTAACGTGCCACGCATCAAGGGCAATCATAATGCGATGCTGTCCGGCAAAGCGGCGGCGGAAGCAGCCCATACGGCGATCAAGGCAGGTCGTGCCGGTGACGAGCTTAGCGACTACGAAGCGGACGTGCGCAAGGGCCCGATTGGCAAAGACCTCAGCAAGGTGCGCAACGTCAAACCATTGTGGAGCAAATACGGCCTGACGGCGTCTTTGGCGATCGGCGGGTTCGATATGTGGACCAACACGATGGGCTTTTCGATTTTGGGAACCCTGCCGCATGGGAAGTCCGATGCAGAGGCCACTGAAAAAGCCAGCAAGCACAAAAAGATCGACTATCCAAAGCCCGACGGAAAACTCAGCTTTGACCGTCTGACCAACGTGGCGTTCTCCTTTACCAACCACGAAGAAAACCAGCCCGCGCATCTCAAGCTGAAAGACGCGTCTGTCCCGGTAGGGGTGAACCTCAAGGAATACGCTGGCCCCTCGGCGCGCTATTGCCCTGCCGGCGTGTATGAGTTTGTTGAAGAAGCAGGCAAAGACACGCGTTTTGTCATCAACTTTCAAAACTGCGTGCATTGCAAAACCTGCGATATCAAAGACCCGTCAAAGAATATCACATGGGTAACACCACAAGGTGGGGACGGCCCAAACTACCCAAATATGTAAAGTGTTCAGCTTCGCTGAAGATGAAAAGGCGCGCTTTGGTGCGCCTTTTCCGCATTTTGGAAGAGGTAAGTTGTGAAGCAAATTGTTGCTCACGGGCGCGTGCATCGGGGGCACCGTGGCATTGCGCTTGGGGGTGAACCTGATAGCGTGACAGAAAATAAGATAAGGCGTCCGAGTATGATCCGTAACCTGTTGTTTTCCGCCAGTGTGATTGCCCTTGGGCTGTCCGCCTCTGCGCCTGTTTCTGCGCAATCGATATCAGGTGCCTATCTCGCAGGGCGCCATGCAGCGGTGCGCAGCGATTTTGCCGAAGCGGCAAAATATTACAGTCAGGCACTCGCGCGCGATTCAATGAACCCTGAGCTGCTTGAAAGCACTGTATTATCCTATCTGTCGTTGGGTGACGTGGCCAAGGCCGTACCGTTGGCGCGCGTGCTTGCAGCAAATAACCAACGCTCGCAGGTTGCCTATCTGGCGACAACGGCAGGTATGGCGCAGGCCGAAGACTACGATGGGCTGTTGGCGCAAGCGGGCGATGAGGGTGGCATCGGCCCTTGGGTCGACGGATTGGTCAAGGCGTGGTCTTACGTCGGCAAGGGGGATATGACCCGCGCAATTGCAGGATTTGACGCCCTGAGCCAGGAAGCCGGAATGCAAGGTCTGGTGATGTATCACAAGGCGCTGGCGCTGGCATCGGTCGGCGATTTTGAAGGGGCAGAGGCGATTTTCGCCTCAAACGCGGTAGGGTCCGCCGGACAGACACGCCGGGGCGTGATTGCGCGTGCAGAGATACTGGGGCAACTGAACCGCAATGACCAGGCGCTGGCACTTCTCAAGTCCAGCTTTGGCGAAGCTACCGATCCTGAGCTTGAAGCACTTGTGGTCGCCCTTGAAGGCGAAGATCCGATCAGATTTACCCAGACCCCGGATGCAAAGGCCGGCATTTCCGAGGTTTTCTTTACCTTTGCATTTGTTCTGCGGAGTGAATCTGCAGGCGATTACTATGTCCTTCTTTATGCGCAGATCGCGCGTTATCTGAACCCTGATCACATTGACACGTTGCTGCTGACCGCTGACCTGTTGGAAACGTTGGGACAGTTTGATCTGGCAATCGCGGAACTGGCAACGGTTCCCGCGGATAACCCGGCCTATCACGCGGCTGAGCTGGGGCGCGCAGCGGCTTTGCGGCGCGCTGACAGACCCGAACAGGCGATTGAGGTGCTACAACAGCTGGTACGCAGCCATGGTGAACTGGCTTCCGTCCATTCGGCTTTGGGTGATGCGTTGCGGTCGGAAGAAAAATTTGAGGCGGCGATTTCGTCCTATGATCGCGCGCTTGAACTGACCGCTGAAACCAACCCGCAGCGGTGGGTCTTGTTTTACGCACGTGGTATTTCAGAGGAACGCACTGGTGATCTGGACAGTGCAGAGACGGATTTTCGCGCAGCCCTTGCGATCAATCCGGATCAGCCGCAGGTCTTGAACTATCTGGGATATTCGCTGGTCGAACAGGGCCGCAATCTGGATGAAGCGCTCGACATGATCGAACGTGCCGTGGCGGCAAGCCCGGATTCAGGCTATATTGTGGATTCACTGGGTTGGGTATTGTACCGGCTTGGCCGTTACCAAGAGGCCGTCTCGCAAATGGAGCGTGCGGTTGAGCTTGTTGCGGTGGATCCGGTTGTGAACGATCATCTGGGCGACGTGTATTGGGCCGTGGGCCGTCAACGCGAGGCCGAATTTCAATGGCGCCGGGCCTTGTCCTTCGTAGATCCCGATGACGCTGAAAGCGAAGCCGATCCCAACCGGATGCGCCGCAAGCTTGAGGTGGGTCTAGACACCGTACTGAGCGAAGAAGGTGCGGACCCGTTGACGAAGGTAACGGCGGACTGATGAAGACGAACGGTGCAGCGCTTGGCTTGGCACTTTCGGTGCCGGCTTGGGCCAAAGTGAACCTGACATTGCATGTTACAGGCCAGCGTATCGATGGCTATCATCTGCTGGACAGCTTGGTCGTTCGTGTCAGCGTCGGTGACACGCTCAGTGTCACGCCCTCTGACCAGCTTGAGCTGTTTATGGACGGTCCCTACGCCAACGCAGCCCCGCTGGACGGCAGCAATCTTGTAGTACGGGCAGCAAGGCTGCTGGACGGCGATGTGGGCCGCGGTGCGCGTCTGCATCTGACAAAGGTTTTACCTGCAAAGGCAGGCATCGGGGGTGGATCCGCAGATGCGGCAACGGCGTTGAAGGTGTTAAGCGAACACTGGGAGCTGCAAATCCCCGATGACGTGACAGTATTGGGAGCGGATGTGCCTGTATGTCTGCACGATGGCCCCCAACGGATGAGCGGCATCGGAGAGGTGTTGGCATCGGTAGGCCCGTTGCCGCCTTGCTGGATGGTTCTGGTTAACCCCAATGTATCTGCGGCAACGCCAGAGGTGTTTGGGCGGCTGAAAAGCAAGCTGAACGCTCCCATGCCCCAAGACATTCCAGCTTTCCAGACAGCGAGCGCGTTTGCGGCATGGCTCGCCACGCAACGCAATGATCTGGAGCAGCCCGCTTTGGAAGTTGTGCCTGACATCGCCGACTGCTTGGATGCGCTGCAAGATGCGCTTTTGGCGCGGATGTCGGGGTCTGGGGCCACATGTTTCGGCTTATACGAGACCGAAGCCCTGGCCGAGCGTGCCGCCGCACGCATTGATCGAGCGAACCCCGACTGGTGGGTGGCGGCAGGTCAGGTGCTTAGCTGATCCGCGCCACAACATAGTCGGCAAGATCCCTCAGCATGTCACGCAACTCGTGATCGGGCAGCGCATCAAGGGCCGTTTTTGCACGCTCTGCCCAAGCAAGCGCGTCTGTCTTGGTCGCTGACAAGGTGTCGTGCTTCTTCAGAAGGCTTAGCGCATGGTCAAGGTCACCGTCTTCCTGACGGCCTTTTTCAATCGTGCGGGTCCAGAATGCGCGTTCTTCTGCATCGGCTTGCGCCACAGCTTTGATGACAGGCAAGGTCAGTTTGCGCTCGCGGAAGTCATCACCGATGTTCTTGCCCGTCGCTTGGGTATCCCCCTGATAATCCAAAAGATCATCTACGATCTGGAACGCCACGCCCAACGCATCGCCATAGTCGTACAACGCTTTGATTTGCTCGGCAGATGCGCCCGCAATCACGCCACCCACTTCGGTCGCAGCTGAAAACAGCGCTGCTGTCTTGCCGCGCACGACCTTGAGGTAGATCGCTTCGTCAGTCGCAAGGTTTTGCGCCGCGGTCAGTTGCAGCACTTCTCCCTCGGCGATGGTTGCCGAGGCATTCGATAAAATTGCCAAGACGCGCATGTTGTTCGTCTCGGTCATCAACTGGAAACTGCGCGCGAACAGGTAGTCGCCGACCAGCACGGATGACTTGTTGTCCCAAAGCAAATTCGCCGTTGGCCGCCCCCGGCGCTGCCCGCTTTCATCTACCACATCGTCATGCAGCAACGTCGCTGTGTGAATGAATTCCACCGTTGCGGCCAAATGAATGTGATATGGCCCGTGATAACCGCAGATATGCGCGGCTGCCAATGTCAGCATCGGGCGCAGGCGTTTGCCGCCCGCGTCGACCAGATGCGCTGTCACTTCGGGGATGCGCGGTGCGTGTTCCGATGCCATCCGGTCGTTGATCAGATCATTCACGGCCGTCATATCGGCGGCAAGATAACTGGCCATCCGGTCATGCGGCTTTTGCCGTGCGTCACTATTCATCAACCTGACCCCGTTTGTAAGGCTCGACAATCACAGGTGATTGCACTTACATCTCTGTTATGAAGGAACTTTTACGCACCACTGACCCGACGATCATTGCTTTTGCCAGCGCCCTTCTTCAGGGCGAGGATATAGACTGCTTTCCAGTGGACGTAAATATGAGCGTTCTAGAAGGTGGCATCGGAATCTTTCCCCGCAGATTGATGGTGCACGAGGATGATCACACATCGGCACTGCGTGTGCTGCGTGACAATGATATCCCGACCGGACTGCCCGATTGACCCCGTGCCAGCATTTTCCCCCGATGATCTGACATACGATGCCTTCTTGGGCGGCAAGCTGCATCTGTGGCAACCTCGCAAGGGGTACCGGGCGGGTGTAGACCCTGTTTTATTGGCTGCAACAGTTCCTGCGCAGGCAGGACAACGGGTGCTTGAATTGGGTTGCGGTGCCGGCGCAGCCTCGCTTTGCTTGGGTGCGCGGGTTCCAGGGTTGTCGCTCACAGGTGTCGAAGTGCAACCCGCCTATGTTGATCTGGCACGCCGGAATAACCCGTCGTTTGAAGTGGTCGAGGCGGACCTTGCCGACATGCCGCTTGCGCTACGCCAGCGACAATTTGACCACGTGCTGGCGAACCCGCCCTATTTTGACCGGGGGGCGTCAATTGCGTCGCATGACAGCGCCCGCGAGACTGCCATGGGTGAACAAACCCCGCTGGCCAAGTGGGTCGAGATCGCTGCCAAAAGACTTGCCCCGAAAGGGCAGGCGCATTTCATCCACCGCGCCGAGCGGTTGCCTGATCTGATCCGGGCCTTGCCCCACGATATGGGCAGCATCGAGGTGTTGCCGATTGCGCCGCGGATTGGTCGGGCCGCAGAGCTGGTGATTTTGCGCGCACGCAAAAGCGGTCGGGGTGCCTTTCGGCTCTGCGCGCCTTTGGTGATGCATGAGGGGGCCGTTCATCTGGTTGATGGCGACAGCTATGTCCCTGAAATCCATGCAGTTTTGCGAGACGGTGCTGCGCTGCCGTTTTAGGCATTAATTTGCCGATATTTCAACTTGTCATAAGTTTTGCTGCACTGCCGCGTGACAGGTCAAATATTTCGTGGTTCACTTATAATACGTAACATTGAAAAAGGAGATTGAAGTGGCATTTGACGCGCATCTGGAAGCTTTGAAACGGAAACATACGGCGATGAGTGACGCTGTAGAACGGGCGCAGCGCGCACCCGGTATCGACAATATGAAGGTTGCGACGATGAAGAAAGAAAAACTTCGTCTGAAGGAAGAGATTACCCGACTGTCCGCTTAACCCTTAATCCTGATTTCCCGTAGCTGGCGCGCGCCGCACACAGGGCGCCGCCAGTAATCAAGATCGCAGCCCAAAACAGAACGGGCTTTGCGGGTGTGACACCTGAAAGAACCAGAATGAGCGTCGATAGCAGGGGGGCCAGATATGAACTGGTGCCAAGCATCTGGATATCGCCTTGTTTCACCCCAATATCCCAAACGTAAAACGCCAAACCGACAGGCCCCAAGCCAAGCCCTGCGATACTTGCCCATCCTATTGCAGTGCTGGGCAAAACAGTCTGTTCAAAGAACAGATGCAAGGGAAGCGACAGGGCCGCTGTTCCAAGACAGAAAACGACAACGCTTGCGGTCGGCGCTGTGCCCACGCGCCGTGACAACAAAGAATAGCCAGACCATGTCAGCGCGCAGCACAGGGCCAGCAGATACCCCGGCAAGTATTGCGCCTGAAAGCTGCCTGACCCGTTGGAAATGATCAGCGCAGCACCTGCGAAACCCAATGTCGCGCCAGCAATGTGACCTTTGCGCAAACGCTCGCCGGGCAACAGCCCGGAGAAGACAACGATCAGCAAAGGCCAAAGGTAGGCGATCAATCCGGCCTCGGCGGCGGGGGCCAAGCGCAACGCCGAAAAATACAAAGCATGATAGCCGAAAAGCCCGAGTGTCCCGAACAGATAGATGCGTGGGGGAACTTTGCGCAACGTCCCTAGCGTGCCATTTGCCACGCACCAGATCAGGCCCAGCAGACCGCCAATGGAAAAACAAAGCGTATTCAACAAGAAGGGCGGTGTTGGTGCAGTTCCAACGGTAAACAAGGCCAGCAGTGACCATAACAGCATCGCGACAAAACCGACAAATGTCGCACGCTGTCGGGTCATGTTACCTGCCTCGAGATGATTGAAATCTTGTCTGCAATTGCAGAGGTCTTGCTGATTTCGCGCATGATCCAATCCCTGAAAGCCACAATTTGTGGGCGGTTCTGCACTGCCTTCGGGCACAGGAACCAAAATCGGGCACCCGTGGCAAGTGCGGACTCAAACGGGGCAACCAACAGTCCCTCGGCAAGGTATTTGAGGACCAGCGCACGGCGACCCAGAACCACGCCAACATCCGCGAGTGCGGCATCCGTCGTATGATCGGCCTGTGCAAATTCGAACAAATGCGGTGCCACCCATTTAGCGGTAAAGGCAGGGCCTGCCGTCACGGTTAAAGACTGGTGGTCTTGGGTGCGCTGTGCCTTCCGCCAAGCGGTTGCGAGGGTTTGAAACCCGTCTGTCGCACCGGGTGCCAGGGCGCTGCCGGCTTCGGTCAGTTCCACAGCGCGGCTCAATCGGTGGAACAAGGGGGCACCAAAATGCGCCTCGAGCGATTTGATCTGAAAGCGAGGGCGGCAGGGCTCACGGTTAATTCCGCTGCGGCCAATGCGAAAGACAAATGTCTTGCGGCGGCTTCAAAGGCACGCAGGGCAGTCAATGGCGGAAGTCTATCGGACATATCGGTTTAGTTTTACTTGTGTGGCGGGCAGAAAGTCCCGTTTGCAGGCTTTCTGGATGGTCTTCATCTTAGGCACAGATCAGAAATACTTGATAGATGGAGTTTTGACATGTTTGAGGCAGCCACAAGACCAAAGGCCCGAAACGCGATGGAGGAAGCGCACCACGCACGGGCACGTGCCGCAACCGCATTCTGGGGGTGGCTGTTTCGCACCGAATATCTAGACAACCGAACCATATAGAATGCCAAAGGGCCAGCGCATCGCTGCGCCAGCCCTTTGAGTATTCAAATCGAACGGTCTTAGACGAAATACTGTCCGCCGTTTGCGGTAATTGTCGAGCCGTTGATAAAGGACGCGTCATCGGCAACCAAGAACAGAACGGCGCGGGCGATTTCTTCTGGTTCGCCTAAACGACCCGCAGGAATTTGCGCGATGATGGATTCGCGCACCTTTTCGGGCACCGCCATCACCATGTCGGT
>Ga0307981_1000706_pt1 | contig 32359 bp, 30 predicted proteins | sample OrgLakmetagen987_FD_201849 | JGI IMG/M metagenome (GOLD analysis project Ga0307981, IMG submission 201849) | Saline water microbial communities from Organic Lake, Antarctica - #987 | ecosystem: Environmental > Aquatic > Non-marine Saline and Alkaline > Saline | place: Antarctica: Organic Lake... | reverse complement strand
TCCTCGAGCAGCAGGGCCTCGTCCCATCCGCCCATCTCGGTCAACTTGTTGTCGGCGATGCGATAGGCCCGCCGCTGCGCCTCGGTCAGATGTTCCAGCACGATCACTGGCGCCTCGCTCAGCCCCAACTGCGCGGCAGCCAGGACGCGGCCATGGCCTGCGATAAGCTCGCCGTCGGCCGCGACAAGACAGGGCACGGTCCAGCCGAACTCGGCCATGCTGGCGGCGATGCGGGCGACCTGGTCGGCATCGTGAGTCTTCGCGTTGCGCGCATAGGGACGGAGCCGGGCCATGGGCCAATGCTCGATCCGGCCAGGCAGAAGAGTGGCGTTCATGCCGCGAGCCGCTTGGTCTTCAGAGTGGCGAAGCTCTCGCCAGTTTCCACCAACACTGCCTCTTGGCCGGTGAAGGACTGCCAGCGTTCAATGGCGACGTCGACATAGGCAGGGTTCAGTTCGGCCCCGAGGCAGAGTCTGTCAGTGGTCTCGGCCGCGATCAGAGTCGTGCCGGATCCCATGAAGGGCTCGTAGACCGGCTGGCCGGGGCTGGAGTTGTTCAGAATCGGACGCCGCATGCATTCCACCGGCTTCTGCGTGCCGTGCACCGTGTCGGCATCCTGGTCCCGGTTGGCGATCTGCCACAGCGTCGTCTGTTTGCGGTCGCCCGCCCAGTGCCCTTTGCCCTTGGCGCGGACCGCATACCAGCAGGGCTCGTGCTGCCAGTGATAGTCGCCGCGGCTCAGGACGAGGCGGTCCTTGGCCCAGATGATCTGCGACCGGATAGCGAAGCCTGCGGCCACGAGGCTGTCGGCGACTTTGGCCGCATGCAGCGCACCGTGCCAGACATAGGCGACGTCGCCTCGGAACAGTGACCACGCCTCGCGCCAGTCGGCACGGTCATCGTTCAGCACCTTGCCGGTGCGCCTGGTCTTCGCCGCGCCCGCCTGGTTGCGCCAGGATGGATCATATTCCACGCCATAGGGCGGGTCGGTCACCATCAGCAGCGGCCGCACATCACCCAGCAGCCGCCTGACCACATCGGCGGAAGTGCTGTCGCCGCAGATCAGACGGTGCGACCCCAGCTGCCAGAGGTCGCCAACCACCGACACCGGCGTGACAGGTAATTCCGGGATGTCGTCCTCGCCCTCGACTGGACCTTCTCCTTCCAGTGCGTCCGGATCCCGCAGCAGGGCGTCGAGGTCATCGTCGTTGATCCCCAGCAGCGACAGGTCGAAATCCTCGGCCAGCAGACCTGCGATCTCGTCGCGCAAGATTGCCTCGTCCCATTCGCCCAGCTCGGTGAGCTTATTGTCGGCGATCCGATATGCCCGGCGTTCGGCCTCGTCGAGATGGCTGAGCCGGATCACCGGCACGTCCCTCAGCCCCAGCAAAGTGGCGGCCAGCACCCGGCCGTGGCCCGCAATCAGCTCGCCATCGTCGGCCACCATGCAGGGCACGGTCCAGCCGAACTTGGCCATGCTGGCGGCGATCTTCGCCACCTCGTCGTCGCCGTGCATCTTGGCATTGCGGGCATAGGGGCGCAGCCGGTCGATCGGCCAGGTCTCGATCTGGCTCGGCGCGAAGACGAGGTCCATGGGGTGGGGCTCGAAATGTGGAGGGTGAACAAGAAAGCGCCCGCGAGGGGGTTCCTCCGGGCGCTATTCTTCGATGGTTCTTTGCTACGTCAAGGGGGCTAGAAAAGTCAATGGGCTTTTCCGCCTGGAATCAATGCCTTCCGGTGGCGCGCCGCCACAGTGGTTTCCCAAGGTGGCTTCGGGAGCAAGTGGCCTCAGTCACCTGGCTTCCCTGGCTTCCGCCGAGGAATCCACCTTGCCAGCAGGGCTATCGCGCAAGTCTCTGAATACGAGTCAGAATTTCATCCGGGTCGGCGACGGTGGCTTCCGGGTGGCTTCCCCGGTGAAAAAGCCAGACGCTAGAAAACTGCCGCGCTAAGCCCCCCCGTATACGGATTGCGCCCGGGAGGAACCATGGGAGGGGGAACGACGCACCGGCCCAGAGCTGCCCTTGACCTCTTCACTTCGACGCTGTGGCGCAATCTATCGTTGCGGACGTTCGCCGCATGGCTTTGATCTGGCAACGGATGCGGCCCAAGCAGTTGTTTGCGGATGGGTTTCCACCGATAGCCCTCATGCATAAAGTCCCCCAACATGCGATGCAGTCGAGAGGAGTGGCGATGAGCAAAGCGAAGTTTTCATGGAAAGACGTCAAGCCGGTGCTCTCTGGTTTTTCTTCGACCCAACTGCTTGGACTGGTGCAGGACCTATATCGTTTGAACGCAGAGAACGCGTCCTTCATGCATGCTCGTTTCTTGAGTGCTGATAAAAAGCAGGGCCATCTTTCCCCTTATATGACAAGAATTCAGGGTGCCATGAGCCCGAAGGAGCCCTGGAAACAGGATGTAAAACTGGTTGAAGGCCGAAAAGCCATAAGTCAGTTCAAGAAAGCCAATGGCAACATCCGCGATACGCTGACCCTCATGATCTACTACGTCAAATGTGGTAATGATTTCACGCTTGAATTCGGAGACATTGACGAGGGTTTCTATGACAGCTTGTGTTCAATGTTCTCAGGTGCTGTCCAAACCCTTCTGAAACAGCAAGATCGGGAACTTTTTGCAGAATTTCTGCCTTTGCTTGAGCGAGAGCTTCACCGCGTTGATGGTCATATTGGTTGGGGGTATCCTGATGAGTTGTCAGGCTACCTTTCTGACCTAAAAGATGCGTTTGAATAGCGGATCAAGGCGGTGCAGGATACGCGGCTCGCATTTGGAGCGAACCGCAGCGACGTGGACGGCCCAGAGCCGATAAAGAACAGGCTCGGATGCCGCATCGCAGCTATCCGGAAGCCGCTCTCTGTCTGTGGTTAAGTCAAGGGTGTTAGGTTCTGTGTCTTCCGGGTCCGTGGTTCTCTACGAGGTCAGGGATTATCCTGCCTCCTGATGGCGTACGGGACTGATCTGCCAAAATGTCATTCACGAGGTTGGGATTTGCCCACCTCAGCCGCTTTGCTGGCTCGATCTGCCTCCGTCCCGGAGGACGTCGAACCTACCCCTTGTCTCTCGGGCAGGTATTCAAAATCTCAATCTCTCAGCTGGCCCCTCCCATTCCAGGCTCAAACACGGTTTCGTTTCGCCAAAGGCAATGTAGGAGGACAGCAATTTTCCGAGAGGCGGCCACGGCTGCTTTCTTGTGCCCTTTGCGCTCGGCTAACTTTGTTGCCCATTCTTTCAAACGAGATGGCTTTCTCGTGCAACTGATCAATGTTGACGCCGCTGAGTACAATAATCGGCGCATATCACAATCACCACATTTGGATATCTTACCCGACCAATCCACCGCGCCGGATTGATGGCGTTTTGGTGTAAGGCCAAGGAACGCGCCTACATCAATCGATTTTCTGAACCGCTTTTCATCGTCCACTGTCGCGATATATGCCAACGCCACGATGGGACCAACACCCGGAACAGTCATCAGTCGGCGCGCCAGATCACTTTCGCGCGCCATCATCCTTACTTCTTCGTCCAGCGCATCTCTGGCAATGCAGAGTGTCTTGTGCAGAGGGATAAATGTTTCTGACATCATCTCGATCGCTGGATCCGTATCCACCGCAGCTGCGAGCTGATCTCGAAAGTCCCTTCGCAACTTTCCCGTCCCAACCGACGTCATGCAAACACCAAACACCTTGAGAACGCCACGTACATGACCTTCAAGATCCTTACGCATACGGATCAGCCGCTCGCGCGCACCAATGAGAACGCGCACGCGCTCCGATGCCTCGCTGCGGATATGGACCTGAGTGAACCAACCCGTTCGCGCCAACTGAGCCAGTCCTTCAGCGTCGCCCTGATCGGATTTGTTAATCCGCCCCGACAACGCTTTGTGTGCCAGACGTGCATCGATGCAAATGATCGGCACACCACGTTTCTCTAACTCGCGGGTGAGCCAAATCGCTAGAATGCCGCTCTCATGAACAACCCGTTCTACCTTTGGCGCGTGCTTTGAAATAAAGCCCGCGATCAAATCCGGATCTGTCGAGATATCCGTGCGCGCGGCAACAACGCCCTTGTCATCCATAATACAAATCGACGTTTCTTTGACGGACACGTCCAATCCAACATAATATGCCATTGTCGTTCTCCTTTGTGGCTGCTTCATTGAGGCCAGTATACTGTACCTCGTTTGCCCAAGGAGAGCGGCATCCACAGACACACCATGTCATTCGTTCAACTTGAGACGTAAAGAGGTTGGCCGCCTCGAATTCCTGTCCTCAGAGATCCATCCTGTGCAGCGCGCGAAAGCCGTTGAAGGGTATCCGTCCGGTCTGGCTGCTCTGACGGGACATAGAGTGTGCTGATAGTGTCCACTATGGATAGTGGACATCTTGAGGGCGGATATGGCGGGCAAGAAGGGTCAGAAGAAGCGCTTCTGGTCGGATGAGGAGAAGGTTTCGATCTGCATGCAGACCTGTGCACCGGAGGTGTCGGTCGCGCAAGTTGCCCGGCGGTATGCTATGAACACCAACCTAATCCACAAGTGGCTGCGGGATCCGCGATTTGCGCCTGTCGCGCGGGATCACGATGATGCGCCGGATGATGAGGCAGTTTTTCTGCCCGTGGAGGTCTCTGAGCCAATCGCGGATGATGCGCCGACGGTTGCGGCAATGCCGCCACCTGACGAGACCCTCCTTGCGAACCGCGTCGACATCACGCTTTCGGACGGACGGCGGCTTGTCGTGGAAGGTCCGACGGGCTTGGCCGCGGTGGTCGGACTGGTTCGGGGGCTGATGGTATGATCCCGGTTCCAAGCAATGCGCGCATCTGGCTGGCTGCAGGCGTGACGGACATGCGGCGGGGGTTCAACACTCTAGCAGCGCAGGCGGAGAAAACGCTCGAACAAGATCCATACTCTGGCCATCTGTTCGTGTTCCGTGGTCGCAGAGGTGATTTGCTGAAGATCATTTGGTGGGATCAGCAGGGCGCTTGTCTGTTTAGCAAACGCCTAGAGAAGGGCCGGTTCGTGTGGCCAGCCGCAAAAGATGGCAAGATCAGCCTCAGCGCGTCGCAGTTGACGATGCTCTTGGAAGGGATTGATTGGCGCATGCCGAAAAAGACATGGCGGCCTCTCACGACGGGTAATTTACCAGCGAATACAGCATCCTAAACTTCCCTCGTGGATGGTTTTGCGGTACACTTCGGGCAATGCTGGAGACACCGAAAAACCTGCCCAATGATCCCGACGAACTGCGTGTCGTCGCTGCGCAGTTGCGGGACTTGGCGAAATCTCAAGCGCTGAAAATCGAAAAGCTTGAGCACCAGCTTGCAGGTCACCGTAAGGCACGGTTTGGCTCGAAATCCGAAAGCGGCGATCAACTGGCGCTGGATCTTGAAGAAGATCGGGCCATTGCGGCGGCTGCGGCAAACCCAGACCCTGAGCCAATCCCAGCTGATGAGACCCCAGACAAACGCCAGTACAACCGCACCCCTCTGCCCGAGCATCTGGAGCGGCAAACAGAAATCCTGTCTCCGGGCGACACCTGCGCGGCCTGCGGCGGTGCGCTGCGCCCACTGGGCGAGGATGTGACAACGGAACTCGAATACATCCCCGGGCGCTTTATCGTCCGCGAGATCGTGCGCCCCCGCGCTCCATGTTCGGGCTGTGAAGCGTTCACGCAAGCCCCACTGCCGAGCCGCCCCATCCCACGTGGCCGCGCGGGCCCCGGGCTGTTGGCGCACATCCTGGTCGGCAAATATTGTGATCATCTTCCGTTGTATCGCCAATCCGAGATCTATGCCCGGGAGAAGGTCGATCTGCACCGGTCAACGCTGACCGACTATGTTGGGCGGTCAACCGCGCTCCTGGAGCGCTTGTCTGACCACATAGGAGGCCTGGTCCGCGCCGGCCCCGCTTTGTTTGCGGATGACACGCCTATCAAAATGCAGATCGGAGGCAAGACGGGCAAAACCCAGACCGCCCGCATGTGGAGCTATGTGCGCGATGAACGGCCGTGGTGTGGGCAGGCTCCACCGTGCGCGTGGTACCAGTTCAGCGTGGATCGCAAGGGCACCCACCCAACCACGCATTTGGCAGGCTACAAAGGAATCGTGCATGCGGACGGGTTTACCGGCTTCAACGGTTTGTTCGGTCCAGAGCAAGCCACAGAACAGGCTTGCATGGTCCACGTGCGCCGCAAGTTCGTTGATGTCTTCGAACGCGACGGATCGACCATCGCCAAGGAGGCCATCGAGCGCATCGCCAAGCTCTATGCCGTTGAAAAAGAGGTCCGATATAAATCCCCTGAAACCCGCGTCGCCCTGCGCCAAGCCAAAGCCACGCCCATCTTCGACGATCTTGAGACGTGGCTGCAAAACCAGCTGCCCAAGATCTCCGGCAAGACGAGCCTCGCCGAGGCGATACGCTACGCGCTCGGCCGGATGCCCAAAGCCCGCAGCTATCTGGAAAACGGGCAGATCGAGGCCGACAACAATATCTGTGAGCGCTCAATCAGACCGCTGACTCTCGGGCGGAAAAATTATCTCTTCATGGGCTCCGAGGGCGGCGGCAAAGCCGCAGCCATCGCCTACACCCTCATCGAAACCGCCCGCATGAACAAGGTCGACCCGGAAGCTTGGCTAGCCTGGGTTCTGACCCACATCGCTGACCACAAAATCAACCGCCTCGACGAGCTCACCCCGTGGAATTGGAAGCCAGCCTGAGTGTCAACACCAGTCACACCGGACGGATACGTTGAAGGTGCTCTGAAGACGTCTACTTTCGCCGACATGAGGAAACGGGATCACATGCGCGCGTTCTTTCGGCGCGCCACGGCGCTTGTAGCCTTTGTCGCACTGCTCTGGGCGGTCCACGTCGTCAATTGGATCATCAGCTACGGCTTAAACCCGGCCTTCGGCCTGATCCCCCGGCACTTCAGCGGGTTAGATGGAGTGATCGCAATGCCCCTCCTGCACGGAAGCTTCGCACACCTGATGGCCAATACGCTGCCGCTATTGGTGATGGGTGGGCTGCTGGTGGCCACTGCCACGCGGGCCTTGCTGGCTGTGAACGCCGTGGTGATCGGCCTCGGCGGCGGCCTCGTCTGGCTGTTCGGAAGTTCCGCCATCCATATCGGTGCGTCAGGTCTGGTCTTCGGCTGGTTCGGCTTCCTCGTTGCGCGCGGCCTGGTGGATCGCTCGCCGATCACGCTGGGCGCGGCACTACTGGTCGGTGTCCTGTATAGCTCCATTCTCTGGGGCGTTCTGCCGGGTCAACCTGGCGTCTCTTGGGAGGCCCATCTGTTCGGCGCTATCGCGGGCGCAACTGCTGCATTCCTTGTCCGAACACACGTCCATGTTCCGCGCCTCGGCGGCGTCAATCTGGAATGAAGCAGCACGCCCGGCCCAAACCTGCCGTTCCGGTCTGGTCACGCGCTGCGGTGCGGCTACTGTAGACGGCCATTTGTGCGTCGTGAATTATTCGCTAGACAAGCGATGAATGGCCGGAAACGGCCGATTGACTTGCGGCCATGCGAAGCGATAAGATGCGCCAAATTTCCGAACGACCGTCGCCGCGACGTTTGCGATGGAACCGTCAACGGCAATGAATCAATCAGAAAGTCCTGGCCAATCGAACTGAACTGCCCAGGTTCTCGGGTTCGCCATGAGTTGTTAGCTGACCCAGTTGATCCGAGTGAGACGCACTAAAATGATTGACCTAAAAGATGCTCGTGTCGCAGTGATCGGGTTGGGTCATGTGGGCCTTCCGCTATATTTGGCCCTTGCTGCCCGCTACGATGTCACGGGTTTCGACATCGAACCAAGCCGCATTGAAGAGCTAGCAAGGCGACATGATAGTACCCTCTCGACGAGTACCGAAGACTGGGCGGCAGCAACAAGCGTGCACTTCTCATCCAACCCGGCAGCTCTTGATGCGTGTAACGTTTATGTCGTTGCGGTGCCAACGCCCGTGAACGAGTCTAGGAAGCCCGACCTCGGACCACTTTTGGCGGCGAGTCACACGGTCGGCCAAGCAATCTCATCCGGAAACGTCGTGATCTTTGAGAGTACGGTCTACCCTGGGGCCACCGAGGAGGATTGCATTCCTGTCATTGAACGTGTGTCAGGCCTAACCTATCGCAAAGACTTCTTTGCTGGTTACAGCCCAGAACGGGTCAATCCGGGCGACAAGACACATCGCATATCCAATATAAAGAAGGTTACTTCGGGTTCTGATCCCGACACGGCCACTTTCGTTGACGCGCTTTACGACTCGATCATCCCTGCAGGCACCTACCTTGCGCCTTCAATTCGCGTGGCAGAGGCCGCGAAGGTCGTCGAAAACATCCAGCGGGACGTCAATATTGCACTGATCAACGAGTTCGCGATGATCTTTGAACGGATGCAAATCGACGTGCTGGATGTTCTCGACGCGGCTGGTACAAAGTGGAACTTTCTACCGTTGCGTCCCGGTTTGGTGGGTGGACATTGTATCGGGGTTGACCCTTACTACCTCGCCCACAAGGCGCAAGTCTTGGGCCATCACCCAACAATGCTGCTGACTGGTCGCAGCATCAACGATGGCATGGCCTCGTGGTTTGCGCGGCGCCTTGTCCAAAGGATGGTTGCTATGGACGTGGCCTTGAAGAATGCGAGAGTGTTGGTTCTCGGTCTCTCCTACAAGCTAGACGTGCCAGACTTGAGCAATACGCGCGTTGTTGATCTCAAGGCGGAATTGGAGAGTCACGGGATGCAGGTTGATGTGCACGACCCACTCGTCAACCCGGTCGAGGTTCTTAAACGCTTCGGCTTTCGCTTGTCCGAACCCGGAACTGATTCCTATGACGCAGTGATCCTCGCCGTGCCACATGGCGTCTTCCTTGATGGTGGGCCAGCGGACGTAACAACTCTATGCGCAAACGCTCGGTTGGTACTTGACTTGAATGGTGCCCTACCACGCTCCGCGAACATCCTGAGGGTCTAAACGCGGTACTGTTCGAGGAACACTGGAAACGAGATATAGCTAAAAGTTGGTGATGGCCCCTGAGGGGCGGCATATCATGGCGTTGTTCACGCGCCGCAATTCTCATTTGAGAAAAGGATATGCCACATGACGACAAATACCATTACCCACCTGAGCGATCCACAGGGATTTTCGCCTGATCCACTGACGGACCTGCTACGATCTGGCGCGCAGCGCCTGATTGAGCAAGCGGTTGAGGCCGAACTTTCAGTTTTGCTGGAGGCCTATGCATCTGAGACGACGGACGACGGTCGGGCTCGGCTCGTGCGCCACGGTCATCTGCCGGAACGCGAGATCATTACCGGGATCGGCGCGGTGCCGGTCAAAGTGCCGCGCGTGCGGGACCGGGGCGACGCCGCTGAGAAAATCCGCTTCACGTCAACGATCCTGCCGCCGTATTTGCGCAAGGCCAAATCCATCGAGGAGTTGCTGCCCTGGCTCTATCTCAAAGGTATTTCCACCGGCGACTTTCACGAGGCACTCGCAGCTCTGCTAGGCCCCAACGCTGCAGGGCTGTCTTCGACGACGATTTCTCGGCTCAAAGCTGACTGGTGGGGTGAGTATGACCGCTGGCAGCGTCGTGACCTCAGCACACGCCGGTTCGTCTATGTCTGGGCGGACGGCGTCTACTTCCGACCCCGAATGGCTGAGGAAAAACAATGCGTTCTGGTGCTGATAGGGGCGGATGAGTGGGGTCGCAAGGAGATCATCGGCCTTGCTGATGGCTATCGCGAAAGCACCCAAAGCTGGCGCGAACTGCTGCTCGATTTACAGCGTCGCGGTCTGGCCCATGCCCCTGATCTTGCCGTCGGGGACGGTGCTCTGGGGTTCTGGCATGCCCTGCGCGAGGTCTTTGGTGCCACGAAAGAGCAGCGCTGCTGGTTTCACAAAACCGGCAATGTTCTGAACGCGATGCCGAAGTCCGTTCAGGCCAAAGCTAAAGGCCATCTGCACGACATATGGCAGGCAGAGACCCGTGTCGATGCCGAGGCCGCATTCGACTTCTTCATCGCAACCTACGGCGTGAAATACGACAAGGCCGTGGGCAAACTGACCAAAGATCGTGCCGTACTGCTGGCATTCTATGACTTTCCTGCTGAACACTGGAAACACATCCGAACGACGAACCCCATTGAAAGCACCTTCGCCACCGTCCGGCACAGAACCGGCAAAACCAAGGGCTGCCTCAGCCGCAAAACAGGGCTCGCGATGGCATTCAAACTGATGATGTCAGCCCAAACCAAATGGCGCAAACTCGACGGTGCCAACCGCATGCCTGAGATCATTGAAGGGATTGCATTCAAAGACGGGATCAAACAACTTAATAAAGCCGCCTGATCACGCCGTCACCAACTTTCGGGCATAGCTCACTGGAAACGAATACTGTATACTCTAAGGAAGTGAGTCCCTTGAAATGAGCGATCTTGGATTGAACGAATTCAACTCGACCGTGGAGAGAAAGCTCGGTTCGCTGGAGTTTCAAGTTCCTACCGAGGTATTGAGCCTCTTGGGATCTTTCCTGTTCGAAGTCAGCCGAATCTTTTCGGGAGAAATGGTAGGGGTATACGTGCGTGGCTCGCTAGCTTGCGGAGGATTTGACCAAAGGGCGAGCGACATCGACATCTTCGTCGTCCTCGAAGAGAGCGTGGACGCGACAGTCATGGGTAAGCTGAAAACCATTCACGAGGGTCTCCGAGAAGGATTCCCGTTGTTCGGACCGCGGCTTGAAGTTGCGTACCTAAGTAGGGCAGACATACGAAAGTACGAGCAAAATACATTTCACCCGACAATCGTAAAGCGTAAGCCCCTACACATGAGGTTGCATGGGTCAGACTGGCTTCTGGAAAGAGCCGCAGTCGTTGACCACGGGATTGCGCTACTTGGCCCTCCTGCCGGGGAACTGATTGACCGCATCTCTGGCGATGAGATTCGTACGGTCTCCGAGGAGATCCTTGATCAGTGGATTTCATGGGCAAGAGATGAAGACAACCCGGAATGGCACCTTCCAGTCATTCACAAGGCCTTCGTAATACAGAGCACTTGCCGGGCACTTTACAGCGCGATTTTCGGTGAGTTGGTATCGAAGGAAAAGGCCGTTGCATGGGCGCTATCTTGGATGGAAGAACCGTGGTCATCGACCGTCAGAAAATCGAAGGAGTGGCGTTTTGAAAGTGGTGAACAAATCCAGATTCGGTCGGAAATAAGAACCTTCCTTGGATGGGTAGAGAAAAGCAAGAGTGAGATACTTCATGATAGGAAATCCAATCCATAGGGTCACGATATGTGGCGGTGGTAATGTCGGTCATGTCCTTGCATGTGAGTTGGCAGGGATTGCCGAACTAAGCGTTACTATGCTTGTTTCATCTTCAGGGCGGGCAAAGTTGTGGGACAGCCCAAGTGGCAGGCCAGTTATTACGCTCACTGAGGGAACCGGCAAAAGAAGCGGCCTTCTCGACAAAGTTACCCATGACCCAAGGGACGCAGTGGAAGGGTCTGACCTCGTGATCCTTGCAGTTCCCGCGTCGCTCGTAGCCAGCACGCTCAAGCGTATTGCCCCCTATTGTACCAGGTCCACATTGCTTGGAGCCATTCCGGGTCACGGTGGTTTTAATTGGCAAGTGACTTCGGTTTTCAATAACAGGGGGTTCCAGCCAACAATATTCGGTTTCGATCGTAGCCCGTGGACTTGCCGCGTGCTTGAGCAGGGCCGAAGCGCGCTGGTTCTTGGGAGAATAGACGGCGTTGGCATATATGTGGAACCAAGGCGGGAAACCGATGTGGTCGTTCCTACGTTGGCTTCTATCCTCGATGTAGAGATCAACCCGCTTCCGAGTGCCCTTCATGCAATCCTCGGTGCAACAAACCAGTTCGTACATCCAGCAATCTATTACGGGAAACTGCGAAACTGGGATGGGAAGCCCTTTAATAGTCCGCCGATGGCCTACGAGCACACCGGACTTCCTGCTGCGGAAGCAATCGTAGGAGCCGACCGCGAGTGCGCTCGCGTTCGGGAAGAACTGGACAGGCTCGATCCCGTGTTGGCCCTCGGCCGCATGCCACCAATTGCTCAACGCCTAGGCGGAAAACCAAGTAAGCCAGATCTTGAAGCCGAGGCTGTCGCCAGACTTCTCTCTTCGAAGCCAAGTCTGCAGGGCATCAAGCTGCCCTGCTACGAAACCGTGGAGGGCTGGATGCCAGATTTTTCCTCAAGGTTTCTAACCGAAGACATTCCTTTCGGCTTGTGTATCGTTAAGTCGATAGCGGAACTCATGAACATTCCAACTCCGTGGATCGACGAACTTGTGACCTGGGGTCAGAAGAAAATGGGAAAGGAATACATAGTGGCTGGCCACTTAACTGGTCGCGACGTTGCGGAAAGCGGCTCGGCTTGGAACTTCCAGCCACGGTCCCGGAGCGGGCTATTGACATGATCCTGCGCAATGAAAAAATGAGCGTATTGTTGCATCCAGACACGAAGATTCCGAGGGGAAGGCAACTCCAATCTCGGCTTCTCCAAGAGGATTACATGCGACAAAGCCCGCGACCGATCGCCTTGGAAATCGAAAACGTCAAGTCAGTTCTCTTACTTGCACCGCACCAAGATGATGAAGTCATCGGAGCGGGTGGTCTGCTCTGCCAATTGCGAGACAAGGGCTGCCAGATTTCGATCGCCTACCTCACCGACGGGGTAATGACCGACGAGAACAGTAGCTTCGTTGACTCGTTCTGGGTCGAGGAGAGGAGTAAGGAATCGATTATTGCCTGCGAGAAACTTAGCGCCGACAGATACGAGCTGGGCATATCAAACAGATCGTGCGAGGTGAGCCTGAGCAAGTTAAACGAGATCGGAGAGCTAGTCACTTCGGTAGGCCCCGATATCGTTCTTTTGCCTTGGTTCCTCGATGCTCCGGCTAAGCATAGATTTGCCAACCACTTACTTTACCTTGCCGATTGCCTTAATTCATTGCCGCAGTTCACTGTGTTGGCATACCAAGTGCGAGGCCACATTTTCTCCAATGCGTTTGCCGACATAACGAACCAATTGGGAGAAAAGCTAAACTTGGTAAGGGTTTACGACTCGCAGGTCAGTAATTTCCATCGCTACGATCACCAATCCGCAGGTATTTCGGCGTGGAACTCGAGGTTTCTCCCTCCAGGATATAAAAAGTCCGAAGAGCAATACTTGGAATTGTTTCTTTGCGCGGCAAAGCAGCAATATTTGAACGTTGTAGCAACGATTTACCCTCCAGACTTAGGCCACGTCTACTCCCACCATGAAGAGGTCACGAAAGCAGCACGAGAGATTCAAGAAGCGGTACTCGGCACCGCCGCTGGATCTTAGCGACAAGCCGGACACTCTCGGGGTGAAACAATGGGGATATCGGAAATGCCAGCGAACAAATTCAACATCGGCGGGCGAGACGTGGGAGGACAAAATCCTTGCCTGGTGGTCGCCGAAATTGGTCAAGCCCACGATGGGAGTCTTGGCACGGCGCACGCCTACATCGACGCGGTAGCAAGGACAGGCGCGCATGCAATCAAGTTCCAAACGCATATTGCGTCCGAGGAATCAACCGTTCATGAACGCTTTCGTGTTCAGATTGGTACACAGGACGCCACTAGATACGACTACTGGAAGAGAATGGAGTTCTCTGAGCAGCAGTGGATGAAACTGGCCGAACACGCGCGATCTCGTGACTTGATCTTTTTATCTAGCCCATTCTCGTTCAAGGCGGCTCGACTGCTTGACCGGATCGGCGTGCCCGCTTGGAAGATCGCGTCGGGCGAGGTCGAAAATCACCCCTTCCTGGAATGGATCGCGACGACAGGGAAGCCAGTTATTGTTTCAAGTGGGCTATCGAATTGGACGAGCCTCGATTCCGCCCTGGAAGTTTTGGAATCGCATGGTGCGCCCGTTGCCGTTCTACAATGCACTACCTCGTATCCATGTCCGCCGGAGGCCGTAGGCTTGAACATCATTTCCGAGATAAAGGATCGTTACGGTTGCCCCGCAGGCCTCTCAGACCACTCCGGACACACGGCGATTGGACTGGCAGCCGTCGCCTTGGGCGCCGATATCCTGGAAGTCCATGTTACGCTGTCAAGGGAAGCTTTTGGCGCTGATGTCAATGCCTCCTTAACCACCAGCCAGCTCGCCGACCTGGTTCAAGGCGCGGACAGTATCCATCGCGCAATGGCAAGCCCGGTTGACAAGTCGGTCGTCGCACCTGAAACTGTCGAGCTGCAACGCTTGTTCGGAAAAAGCGTTGTGCTAGCGTGCCCGCTCCGCAAGGGTCACGTTATTACGCGTCACGATCTCGAGCTCAAAAAGCCGGGCACTGGTATTCCCGCCAAGCGATTAAGCGCGCTTATCGGTATGAAGCTTACACGCGACCTCGATGCTGACAGCCTACTGAAAGAACAAGATCTTGAGCACTGAAACACGATCGGTCTGCGTGGTCCTCGTCGACCGCGCAAACTACGGTCGCCTCTATCCCGTCATGGAGCAGATAGCGGCGTCGCCTCGCTTGCGGCTACAAACGCTTATCTCTGGAACCATGTCACTGGCAAGGTTTGGGAATGCGTCGCGATTGCTAGAACGTGATGGATTTGCGATCGACGGACGGATCGAAATGGAACTCGAGGGTGACTCGCCTTCAACAATGGCAAGATCCCTAGGCTTGGGCGTAATGGGTTTCACTACGGAACTCGAGCGGCTGAAACCTGATATCGTCGTTTTGATTGGAGATAGATACGAAGCGTTTTCAGCAGCAATATCTGCGGCCTATCTGAACATGTGCATTGTACACTTTCAGGGCGGTGAGGTCTCTGGGTCCATCGACGAAAGTGCCCGCCACGCGATTACCAAGCTGGCGCACTACCATGTTCCGGCAACCGAGCGAGCGAAGGAATTCTTGCTTCGGATGGGTGAGCGAAGCGAAACAATACTAGGGGTCGGATGCCCAAGTGCGGATATAGCTAGTAAACTGGAGCCGGGGGAACTGAACGTGGGACGGGAGAGCATGAAAGCCAATGTGCCGTTCTCGCTGGATCGGCCCTATGTCTTGGCTTGTTACCATCCAAACACTACGAGATTTGGAAGGGAGGAACAGGATTTCACCAACTACGTTGAGGCAGTTCTTGCCGCTGTTCATCCCACGGTGTTCATTACACCCAACATCGACGCAGGTTCCGAACGATTCAGCAAAATTCTTCAAGGTTTGTTGAAAGCACCAGGGTGCGAGCGCGTGAACTTGATCTCGAACTTGCCTCCTCTCGAATATCTTGCTGTGCTTCGGAATGCGTCGTGTGCGGTCGGCAACTCGTCAAGCTTTATTCGGGATGGGAGCTTTTTTGGAACCCCGATCGTTATGGTTGGTGACCGCCAAAACCTCCGGGAAGTTGCGGACAACGTGGTCTTCGTGCCCCCAAAGCGTATGGAGATATCGGAAGCGATGCACCGACAAATCGCACGAGGACCGTTTCCACCGAGTCACCTTTATGGACGCAGCGGAATTAGTCAGCAGGTTGTCGAAAGGTTAATAGACATCGAGCTATATGCACAAAAAAGACTGGGCTACTTGGACTGATCACGTTGATCGTTGCATGTCTTCGGGGGACGCATATTGACAAAGTTATCTAGAATACTGTCAGCAGAGAAATTGGTTGACGGCAGAATTTTGAACATGCTCGGTGTTCAAGTTTTCCGTACTCTTATGGCAAGAGCGATTTACGCCGGTAGGTCATTGTTTCACCGCGTTGAGCACAAGGACGATATCGCTAAGTTAAGACAAGATGGTGTATTGGCAATTCCAAACTTCATGAGCGAGGAAAAGTTTGAGGAGCTCAGGAGCCGCTGCTTGGAGATCATCGATTCGCAAAAGCCAGATGTCGAGAAGGAGATGCACGGGCCAAATCATACGAAGTACTGGTCGATAAGTCTCGATAACCCTTCGACGGCGGGATTGGCAGAACTCATCACCAACCACACCTACATTCTAGGACTCTTGAAAGACGCTGAGTTGAGAGAGTTCCATCCATTGGACTTCTGTGCAATCGAGAAATTGACCCAGGGATCTTCGAGCCATGAGCATGACCCCGAGACCGACCTTCATTCGGACACATTCTTCGTCACTCACAAGGCTTGGCTATACTTGTCGGACGCAGACGAGAAAAGCGGATACCTAAAATACGTAAGACGCTCTAACCACCTTTTCCTGGAGCAGCTGGTTTCAATATATAAGCACAGCTTGGTCCAGTGGCCTCGATCGCGAAGGATCGATGAAAAGGAGAGGACCTATCTCGAGCGAAAGGGTATGAAGGAGGTTGGCGTTAAATGTCGCCGCAACACTCTGGTAATTTCCAATACGAGCGGATACCACAGGAGAACAATGGGCATTCCTGGTGAGAACAGGTTGGCCGTGTTCTTTATGCTTCGCGCCAACCCGTTCGGTTTTTCCGGTCCCAACCGACCTGTCCGCCCCTAAGCATAGGCGGCCGGTGCGAAGGGCCTGACCATAGACTGCGTTCACGTGTTCGCGCGCGCCCAAGCTACCGTGGAGCAAATGGTTCGCTCCTTGCCTCGCCGACAAAGTTTCACCAGGCCACTGACCACCTTCGTATCAGGCCCTGATCTTTACGCTACAAGAGGCGTCGATTTTAGACGTCGATACAAGGTCACTTTTGCGCGCTGATTGACACTTAAGTCCTTTTTCAACAGGGGAAATATGAAAGCTCGGCAGCTACTCCTCTGAGAGAAGAAGGAAGTTTCCTCACCGGGTTGCTACAGGTGCCGTTTGGTCGAAATAGTCAAATGGATACTGCTTGAGCGCCGAGCCATTCTTGCGTGCTGGCTGGCGACCGCCGACCTTTCGTCGGCCTGAAACCGGTCATCCAGGTACGTCACAGCGAACGGCCGCTTTCCGCCCTTAGTGACGACTTCAGCGAGTTCCCCACGGCCGCAACTTTGGCAGAGATCCAGTCAACTCGATCTCCCGCAGCATTCCACCTGCGATTAGCCCTTCGCGCACCCAGCACAACGCTTGCCACCAATCTTCATAAGCCTGACGCGCGGCCTCAATTTGCCGGGCATCTGGTCTGAACGTCACCGGACAAGCGCGAACCTCCACGCTGCGCCATTTCCCTTTGATCAAGGCACGCTCGGTGCCAACAACCACGCTGACGGCGCGATCGCCGTGGCGATTGCGCTTGATATCAACTGGCACACAGCGCGGTACGGCACCGGGCATCCAGTCCGGGGTCAAGCCTGCGCGAGCCAGTTCAACCGCGCGGATCGCCATGCGCTTGCCTCCAATGGTGTCGGGCATCCCGGCGACAGTGGCTGCAATCACCTCTGCATCCGCATGGGTGTAGCTGCCCATCTTGTGCTGCCCGCCGTCCACCTTGCAGCCCAGCGCGGCACGCTGCATTAGGACATATTCGAGGCCAAACCCAGAGCCTTCTTCGACCACATCCTCCGGCGGTGGCAGTTCCAGCTGCGCCTTCTCCACCCGAAACGCCCATTCCAGCGCTGCCTGTACGCCCAGCGTGCGCTTTACCCGCCCGCCGCCTGCGCGGCCGATCCGTCCCTGCATGCTCACGGCAGCAATCCTTCAAAGAGGTTCATCTGCGCTGGGCGCGTCGGTTCCTCGCTCGGCCGCCAGATCCACGGGCCCGAGGTCGTGGGCAGCTGAGAGAGAGCGCCACGCATGTGCCGCTGCCAGTGGGTGAACTCCGTTGCCGAGCAAGCGCAGAGCGCGTGCCCGGTGGGCCAGCCCATCAGCCATCCGACGAAGAGCGGATTGAGCCGCCGCCGTGCCCGGGCCTTCAGGATCCGCCGCGAGACGACCCGCCCATGCGAGGCAATCAGATAGGCCCACAGCGGGCGCGAGATCGGGGCGTGCGGCGAGGATTTCTGTCCATCTTGTGCGATCTCCGGGACCGGGCGGGTGAAGCCCTGTTCCGCTCGGTAATGCAGGATATCCATCCGGGATTTGCCATCGGCCCGCGTCACGCTGGCCGCGCTCGATCCCTTCCAGTTCTGCGCGGCCGGTGTCGGCCACTGGATCGCCTGCGCACTCAGCTTCGGCTCGCCCCGGCTGTTGATCTTGCCGCGCAGCCGGTCGACCTGATCGTCCGCCACCGGCGTTTGCCATTGCGCGGCTTGCGCTGGCAGGGGTGGTGTCCCGCCCGAGCCATAGCTCTGGCCGGGTCCACCCTTCGCGCCATCGGTGGCCTTTGGTGTCGACCAGTTGCTGATGCCCAGCGCCAGCGCCAGCGCCTCCGCCTTTCGGGTGAAGTCGCTGTTGCCCGCCGGATTGTAGCGATCCGTGCCGGGATGCAGGCTCATCGGTGTGGGCCAGGATGAAGATCCGCTGCCGTTGGTGCGGCGCGCCAACCTCTGCCGCGCTGAACAGACCCGCCGCAGGCGTGTAGCCCAATCCCCAAAGCTCTCGCAGGACGGTCTCCAAGCCGAGGGTAACGTGGCCGGGGACGTTTTCGAGGAAGACCCATGTGGGATGGCATTCGGCGATGACACCGGCAACGTCTGGCCAGAGGTGTCTCGGGTCATCGGCGCCACCGCGCTTTCCGGCGGCGCTGAAGGGCTGGCAGGGATATCCGGCGAGGACGATGTCGAAGGCACCGCAGAAGGGCCGGGCATCGAAGCTGCGCAGATCATCCCAGATCGGTGCCGGGGCGAAATACCCTGCGCGCTGGGCGGCGATGAGCACAGTTCGGGGCCAGTCCTCCCATTCGACAAATGCGCGGGTGTGATATCCGGGCTCGGCGAGCATGAGGCCCAGATCAAGGCCTCCGCCGCCTGCGCAGAGGGACAATCCGTTCCGGGGACGTGAAGCCATGCCATTCACAGCACCCCTCGGATCCGCAGGCGCTCGATTGTCACCAGCCCGCGCGTCAGCATCGCCTCGCGCATGGTGTTGCTGATCGTGCTGGGCGGCAGGAAGCGGTCGGAGTTGACGAGGTCCGCGTAGAAGGCCGCGAGTTCGTCGTCGCTGGGCCTTGGGCCAGCCTTGCGCTTTCGGCGCCGGGTTTCGCATCGGCCGTCGCCGCTGCCACTGACCGGGCTTTTCGCAGCAATCGGCGTACCGGTCTGCTTAAGGCGCTGGGCAGCGCGCGCCATGGCGCGGTCGAGCGCCTTGGGTCCGTCGGGCGGTTCGGGATGGTCATGTCGCGAAGCCTCGGCCACCGCGAGGATCGCTTTCTCGTCGAGGCCGAGATCGTCGCGCCAGCGGCGAACATGTTCGCGCGGCGGCCAGCCTTGCCACCAGCCGGGGAGGGTGGCGGGATCGAGGCCCAGCGCCTTGAGCAGCGCCCCGAAGAAATCCTCGGAGATCGCCTCGCGCGAGCTCGCGCCCTCCTCCTCCTTTACTGGTTTACTTAGAGGTTCCCTTACAGGGTTAGTGTCCGAATTTCGGACACGGCTTTCGGCATTTTCCGGACACGGGTCGACAGGAAAATCAGACACGGCTCGGCCCTTGGACCCGTGTCCGGAAATCAGACACGGCTCGGGCAGATTGACGGGTTCAGGCTCAAAATCGGGCTCCTTTTCAGGCTCTTCGTCGAAAGGCAAAGGGCCGTGTCCGGCTTCCGGACACGGGTCGGGATCATGTGGTGTAAAGCCCGGCTCGAAGCCCAGAATGTAGCGGGTGGGCATCTGACGCTTGGTGACGGGATGCAGGCGCGGGACACGGCGCAGAAGCCCGGCTGCCTCGAGCTGCCCAAGATGCGTGTTCAGCGTCGATCTGCTGATCTCGCAGTCCTCGGCCAGCCGGTCCTGGGAGGGGAAGCAGCCGTAATCCGGGTTGAACCGGTCGCATAGGTGCCAGAGCACGATCTTGGTCGTCGGCTTCAGCCCGCGCTGCTTGATTGCCCAGTTTGTGGCCTCGTGACTCATGGCGCGGTCCTCCGCGCGGGCCTGGCGATTTGGCGTTGGGCTGCATCCCGGTGAACCACACGCGTCACGAACCCATGATCTACCAACGCGCCCAGCGCGTCATCGAGGCTGCGCACCAGCGCCCAGCCGTGGCCTTGCGTTTGAACGGCGTCCCGAAAAGTCTCCTGCGATGGGCTGAGCCTGCCCTTGAGAGATTTTAGCTCAAGGAACAGAACACGTCCGTCGCAGAGCACGATGAGATCGGCGAAGCCGGGATGGACGCCCATGCCGACGAGGATTGCCTGGCGTTTCGCGCCGCGCGGGCCCGGCTCGGTCACCTCGTTGGCGCAGTGATGGATGATCGCTGTCTTCGGCAGCGCGAAGCGCAGCGCCTGCACCACCGCGCGCTGCAGGTCAGCCTCTGGTGTGCCGCGCCGCTTCATCGCTGATCCTCCGGATCTGATCGCGTGCGACCTGAACGCCCTGTGGATCTGGCATCGAGAACGACCAGCAGGATCCGCGCATCTTCGCGCTCCTCCGGTGTCTCGCCATGCTGGACCAGCACATTGCAGGCCAGCCGCAGCAGGTGGTCGGAATGATGCACGACATCGGCCACGACGATGCGCGCCTCGCGCAGGCGCTCGTCGATCCAATCCTGGCGGGCCTCGTCACGTCGGCTGCATTTGCGGAAGGGCATGGGGATGCTCATCGACGTGCCCCCGCACGCTTGGGAGCAGGGGCTTCCTGCTGCATGAGCCAGTCCTGCACGGCATCGCGACGATAGTAGATCTTCCGCCCGGCCCGCACGCAGGGTGGACCGAACCGCAGCAACTCCCAACGACGCAGGGTTTCGACGGTGACCCCGAGCTCGAGAGCGAGATCGAGACGGCTGATCCAGCCGCTCAGGAGGCCCGCCTTGGCGGGTCGTGGGGATGTTCCCGTTTCTGTCATCTGGTCTCTCCCGTTCAGCGCCCGACACGGACGGAGTTCAGGGCTTCAGAAACGCAGAGCCGAAAGGGTGGCGGGAAGGCAGTGACCGGCAGTGATGCGCCGGAAGCTTGCCGGTCATTGATATCGTTGAGATTTTCGGAGGGTTGGTGCTGCGCTGCAGGTTGATCTCGGCGGAGACTCGGGCACGCTTTCCGCGTTGCGCCTGATGACGGGCAGCATTGCGTGGCTGATTTACAGGATTTTGCTGCGTTTCGCGGGCTTTGGCAGTTATCCGCACGGATCGGACCAACCGGCAAGGGGTCCGGACACTTGCCCGTCATTGATTTCAAACGGGATTTACAGAATCCATGCGCATTTGGCGCAGCATCGCTCCGTTCCGACGGCTCTGGTGCCGGTCGCGCGATGATCCCGCGCACCGATTCTGCCAGGCAGTGACGCCACGCGATTTGCGGGCCCGACCGATTTCTCCCGTCATTTCAATGACCGGCGGCGATCCGTCCCATCAATGCCGGTCACCGCCTATGTGCCGGACCGGGCCGCATGCTTCGCTTGATAAGCCTGCGCATCTACGCCTGTGTGATGCGCAGCCGGAGGTGCAAGCATGGTCAAACGATTGCGATTGAACGACAAAACGGTGCGTGAGCAGATCCCGGAAGAGGATCGCGACTACCAGGTTTTCGACACCGAGATCCGTGGGCTGTCCATCCGCGTGCTTCGTTCAGGTGAGCGATCCTTCGTGCTGGACTATCGCTTCGCAGGGCGCCAGCGCCGTATGGTGATCGGGCGCTGGCCGGAATGGAGCGTGACGGCCGCTCGCGAGCGGGCGCGCGAGCTGCGCCGTCAGATCGATGAGGGGTGCGATCCGCTGGGTGAGCGCGGTGAGTTGCGGGAAGCACCGAGGTTCAAAGACATGATCGACCGCTATCTCGCCGAGCATGCTCCGACATTGGCCCCCTTAAGCGCTGCCGATCACCGCTCGTTCCTAACCAAGCTGGTCGCCCCACATTGGGCCAACAAACTGGTGACAGAGATCACCCCGCATGATGTGGCGAAGCTCCTGAACATTATCGCCGAGGGCCGGGCCCGACCCTGCAAGAAGAAGCCTAACAACCGTGCACGTAAACTGCAGGGGAAGAAGCCCACGCCGGTCCGCGCCAATCGCGTTGGCGAGGTGCTGCGCAAGATGTTCACTCTTGCCATCCAATGGGGCTGGCGCATGGATAATCCGGCAGCAGGCTTCAAGAAGCGGGTCGAGACCGCGCGCGAGAGATTTCTGACGCAGGAGGAAATCGGCAGGCTGGCCGAGGTGCTGGACGCGGCCGAAGACCAGCGGGCCGCCAGCATCATCCGGATCTGCATGCTGACCGGTAGTCGGGTTGGCGAGGTGCGTCAGGCGCAGTTCGAACAGTTCAACCTCGAGCGCGGGATCTGGTCGAAGCCTGCGGTGACCACCAAGCAGCGGAAGGTTCACCGGGTGCCGATCTCGGCCGATGTCGCGGCCATCGTGCGCCAGCGGGCTCTTGCGGTCCCCAAGCGTAGTCCATGGCTGTTTCCGGGCGATGTGCCCGGCCAACCCGTCAAGGAAATCCGCCGGTTCTGGATCAAGGTGCAGCGGGAGGCGAACCTGCCTGATGTCCGTATCCACGATCTGCGCCATACTTTCGCGTCGCTGCTGGTCAGCGGTGGGGCCTCGCTGGAGATGATCGGCAAGCTACTGGGTCACAGCCAGATGCAGACGACCCTGCGCTATGCGCATCTAATGGACTCGCCCCTGCGCGCCGGGGTGGATGCCGTGGCCGGCATGTTCCGGCCACGCCCGAAGGTCGTTCATGATGCGGATGCAAAGCGCGGCTGAGGCGACCCGCCCTCTCAGTTTGCTCCGCGCAACGCGCGCCAGAACGGGCGCAACCGGCGCCGGATCGTGCTCTCGTCTGGAACTTCGCCGTTTTCGGCCACATCGGCAAACCAATCCTGCAACTCCCCGATAAGCTCTGTCTGTGTGGCAGGGAGACCCTGTTCGTGAATGCGCTTGATCATGGTGACGTACATGCCTTCCCAGTCGTAGGGCGACAGAGAGCCAGTGCCGCCCCCGATGCGGCGCAGCAGATCATGTTCGTCCTCGAACCGAAGCACATCCTGACCGCTGATCAACAGATCTGCGATCGACACCTCGACGCCGTCGGCTGGCTCGGTGACATAGGACCAGTCGTCTGAATGCTCGGGTTTCATCCGCAGAAGTTTGATGGCAGTCGGTCCGGCCCCGCTGCGGCGAAAGAGGGGCAGCATGTCCATCGGCGAGATGGTGATCTTGCCTGAAACCATGTCGGACCCGCAGATCGCTAGGGGAATGCCGGTGAAGAGGTCCAGTTTGCCCTCGGTGGCCCAGCCCGCGATGTCGGCAATGGTGCAGCCCCAACGTGAGGCGGTTTCGTGCAGGGTGAAAAATGCTCTGGGTGGTAGTGCCATTCTGACTCCAATTCTCGTTCTGTGTGGAGGCGGCTCGCCACCAGGAGCAGGTGGTGCGCCGCCCTTGGCGCTGACGCGAGGGCGGAGACGTCCAGGCACGAGACCGATGGAGGCGCGCCTTGAGCGGGGCGGCGCAGAGGCACCAGTCAAGTTCTCCAATCAATCAGCAACCATAAGACGAATCGCCCTCAGGTGGAGTATACCGCTGGCATTACGTCATAAACTGTCGGGGATAGGGGATGCCATGTCATTCCAGAAGGCGCAGGATTTGCTGAAACTCGCGCGCATGTCGGCTTCGCGCCATCGTGGCGTCAGCGTGAAGGACATTGCGCAGGAGTTCCGTGTGAACGAGCGTACCGCCCAGCGCATGGTCTCCGCCCTGAAGGATGCGTTTCCAAGCCTTGACCATGATGTCGACAGCGATCGACGCCGGTGGTGGAAGCTCCGCGACACGACCATGATCGGCATGCAGGGCGTGTACGACCGAGAGCTGGTCGCGCTCGAAATGAGCATCAGACGGGCGGAGCGGGAAGGCGCGCATCTGGATGTGGAGGCGTTGATCGCCCTGCGCGACCGCTTGCTGGCAACGCTGCCCTCGCCCCATGCGCGCAGGGCAGAGGCCGATGCCGAGGCGATCCTCGAAGCAAAGGGTTATGCCTGTCGTCCAGGGCCAAAGGTGAAAACCTCGCCCATGGTCATGAGCACCATCGCCGCGGCACTGAAAGGACCCTTCCGGCTCATCTTCTGGTATCAGGGCGCGCAGGATGCCAAGCCGCGTCGGCGTGTCGTCGAACCCTACGGCCTCCTTCTGGGAACGCGCCACTACCTGATCGCGCGCGACACTGCCAAGGACGCGCGTTTGCGCCGGTTTCGCCTGGACCGCATCGCGAAGGCTGAGATCACCATCGAATGGTTCGAGAAGGACAAGGATTTCGACCTGGAAGCCTACGCGGCGCAGTCCTTTGGGTCGTTCCACTCGGACGCAGAGGTTTCCCGCGTTGTGTGGCGATTCAGCCCGACCGCCGCGGCGACCGCGCGCGAGTTCGCGTTCCACCCGAACCAGGAGATGGTCGAGCAGGACGATGGCGGGCTGATCGTCTCCTTCGAAGCCAGCGGCCTCGTCGAGATGGCCTGGCATCTCTACAAGTGGGGCGACGCGGTCGAGGTGTTCGAGCCAGCTGCGTTGAGGAAGATGGTGGTCGGCTACCGCAACGCCACCATCACGGTGCTGCCTTGAGGAAAGAGATGGGAGTGAAAGCGAAGCCGATTAGCCGGCTAGGCGATCAAGGCCTCGTGAAGGGCGGTAAGCTTTTTGGGGGCAGTGCTGCAGGCGACCGTGACAATCCTTCAAGACTCGTCGTTGATGCGGACGCGCAACGTCGGGACAGCTACGACAGCGCTTGGCCAGATCCGCCACGGCTGATGTTCGACGAGGCTCGGGTCAGGGATATGGGTGGCGAACGCCAAGCCATGGGGCTTAGGATGTTCGATGAGACAACGCCTGCGTCCGAACCAATCTTTGCTAAGATTGCAACACTTCAAGAAACAATCAATACTTATCCCAAATCTGTCTGATGGAGAGGAAAAACAATTAGTTCGATTCGATCCATCGACCTGCGCCTCATTGACGACCTCGTCGACTTCGTCAGGGGCCCCGGCTTTGTGCTGGATTTTTCCGACGCCAGTTTTTCGGACTTCTTCGCGTCCGAACTCAAGGTCAACATCGACGATCCGAAATATGCTGCTAAAGGTGGATCAAAAGGGAAGCGTCTGCGCTATTTCCTTCAGACCTGCGATGACGCGATAGCCATTCGCGCTCTGGAAGCACTCTGGGAGCATCGCAACGAACATCTCGCCCGCACAGGTGTTATTGATCCTGTTGCCAATGCTGAGGCGCGCTACCAAAATCTGATCAACCGCCTCTCGGGGCGCGCCTTATCACAGCGTTCATCGGCAGGCCCTCAGTCCGTGGCCATCGACAGCGTAGAGGTCGCCAAGATCAAGGCGGACCTTCTCCAGCTTACGGCGCTGGCGCCACACGCGCGCGGCTATGCGTTCGAGGGTTTCCTGAAAGGCCTTTTCGACTCCTTTGGCTTGGCTGCGCAGCAGCCCTTCCGCCTGCGCGGCGAGCAGATCGATGGAAGCTTCCAGCTTAGCGGCGAAATCTACCTGCTCGAAGCCAAATGGCACGGTCCGCCAATCGGTGTTGCCGATTTGCACACCTTTCACGGAAAAATTGAACAGAAGGCAGCATGGACACGCGGCCTCTTTGTCAGCAGCAGTGGTTTCACAGAGGACGGTCTCGCCGTCTTCGGGCGCGGTAAACGCGTAATCTGCATGGATGGCCTCGACTTATATGAGATGCTCGACCGCGAGCTTTTGCTCACCCATGTCCTCGAGCGCAAAGTTCGACGCGCGGCCGAAACCGGCGCATCATTCATCCGTGTCCGCGACCTTTTTCCTTAATGAATGAGAGGAAAAAAGATGACGCGGTTCAATGATTGGTGCGTTTCGGTTGATGAGCCAGTAGGCAATCATCATCGCCGGGTGATGACAGGACAGGCAGAGAACCTCGCAGTAGGAATCGAGGCGACGGCGGCGATCGTGCCCACGCACTACGCGTCGGAAGAACAGGTCGCACGTGCACTCGCCCGGCTCGGTAAGCCCGCGGCCGCGGCGTTAATCGAGAGCAAACTGCCAACGACCAAGCAGATCCGGTCGGGAGACCTTGGTGAAATCTACGCGACGGAATGGATAGACGCCCATAGCGGCGGTTACCATGCACCGATCAAGCGTCTGCGCTGGAAAGACCATCGCAACATGGCGATGCGAGGTGAAGACGTGATTGGAATACTGCAGGACCCCCTGTCGCAACGTCTTCAGTTCTTGAAGACGGAGGCAAAGAGCCGTGCCGCCTTGACGGCGCAGGTACTTACCGATGCCCGTGCTGGGTTGGATAAAGACGGAGGGTTGCCGTCGCCGCACGCTCTGCATTTTATCTCGGCGCGCCTGCTCGAACTCGGCAATCTGCCACTGGCCGATGCGATCGACGACGCTCTGCTCAAGCACGGCATTCCGCCGCAAAGTGTGCGGCACCTTCTGTTTACATTCTCGGGTAACGTCCCGGACGCGCTGCTTGCCAACTCACTTCAGGCTTATCCCGGCCCGATCGATCAATGGGGCGTCGGGCTTTTTGTGGAAGGACACGGCGCCTTTATCGGCTCGGTCTATGATCGAGTGATCGCCGATGCCGACAACCCCTGAGACCATCGCTGCAGATATTGCCGAAGCGGCCACAGCTGGCTTCCGGGGCCGACTGATCGCACGCGGTCAGGCCCGCGCCATTATCTGGCGCGAGGGCGCCCTTCCGCCCGACGCGCCAGCGTTCGCGCCGCAACTCAGCTATGACTTGCATAGCTACGCCTATGCCTTGTTGGGCCTTGGCCTTCGTCTTCGTGAACTCGGCGGCGATCCGACCCAAGCGCGAACGGCTTTCGAACAGGCAGCCACTGCGCTTGAGGCAGTGATCGCGAAGGGCAGCCGCCAGGAAGTCGATCGCGACTTCCATTTCGTCATGGCGGCAGCTGCCTATCATCTCGCCCACCTTTCCGCGAGAGCCTATTCCCTTCTCGCAATGATCGACGCCGACGAGAATTTTTCTGCCGTCGAGCGCGCCCTCGCGCTTCTGATGCGCCGTGACTTCAGCGCCTTGCGCAGCAGCGTTTTAGACTATCGGGCCTCCGGCCAAGGTAGCGATGCACGGATCGCCACCGGCATCCAAACCCGGCTCGATCAGGCCGAGGCAGCCATCGCAGCGTTAGATGGTGGCGGCGACGAATTCCTTTTTGACGGCCTTGATATCGCGCTCACCGATTCCTTTATGGCAGCCATGTCTCTCTACCTGCTCGCTCTCGAGCGCGGTGAGCGAGCGCTTGTCGACCAGGCACTGGACAGGCTTCAAGTTAGCCTGGCGATTTGCAGCGATATGAACATGCTGCCGCAGTGGTGGGCCCACCGCGTCGCGATACACTTCCTCTCAGACCTTTGGTCAAATACCTTCCATGAAAGGGTTCCACTTGTGCCTGACGGCGGACCGGCGGAGGACTGACTGCGACTTCGCGAACTGTTCATTGCGCTAATCCACCGTAGGGTCAGGGCAGAGATCGACCTTTGGCCGTCGCAGACTGAGGCGGCTTCCCGCGCCGCCGACCAGTCCGATGATTTGGTTGTGTCGCTGCCGACGAGCGCTGGCAAGACGCGCATTGCCGAACTGTGCATCCTGCGTTGCCTCGCCGGCGGCAAGCGGGTGATGTTCATCACACCACTTCGCGCCCTGTCGGCACAAACCGAAACTACGCTCCAAAAGACCTTTGGTCCGCTCGGAAAAACTATCTCGGCTCTCTATGGCAGCATCGGCGTCAGCGGCTTCGACGAGGACGCAATCCGTGAGCGCGACGTCGTCGTCGCGACGCCGGAGAAGCTCGACTTCGCGCTTCGCAACGATCCTTCGCTGCTTGACGACGTCGGCCTGCTGGTCTTCGACGAAGGTCATATGATCGGCATCAACGAGCGCGAGGTCCGTTACGAGGTGCAGATTCAGAGGCTTTTGCGCCGCGCCGACGCTCAGGAGCGCCGGATCGTCTGCCTTTCGGCCATCCTGCCCGATGGTGATCAACTCGATGACTTCGCCGCTTGGCTCCGCCGCGATCATCCGGGCGCGCTGATCAAAAACGATTGGCGGCCGACCAGGCTGCGCTTCGGTGAGGTGGTGTGGACATCGCCGACCGCGCGGCTCAATCTCCGCGTCGGCGAAGAGCGACCCTGGGTTCAACGTTTCCTCACTGGCTCCGCCCCACCCAACTGGACTCCGCCGAAGCGTCGGCGCACTCGGCTCTTTCCGGACGACCAGCGCGAGCTGTGCCTTGCGACCGCTTGGCGGCTCGTCGATGACGGTCAGACTGTCCTTGTCTTCTGCCCTGAGCGGCGCAGCGTCGAGCCGTTCGCCGACGTCATCGTCGATCTACATGAGCGCGGCGCGCTGCGCTCGCTGCTCGAAACCGATCCGAGCGCGCTCAGCACCGCTATCGCCCTCGGCGAGGAATGGCTGGGGACCGGTAGCGCCATCCTCAAATGTTTGCGCCTCGGCGTCGCTCTACACCATGGTGCCTTGCCGACCGCCTATCGAAAAGAGGTCGAGCGTCTGCTCCGCGACAATGTCCTCAAGGTCACAATCTCTTCACCAACCTTGGCCCAAGGCCTCAATCTGTCGGCGACTGCTGTCATCATGTATTCACTTCACCGCGCCGGTGAGCTGATCGAGATTGGCGAGTTTAAGAATGTGATCGGCCGCGCAGGACGTGCCTATGTCGATGTGGAAGGTATCGTGCTTTTTCCAATGTTCGACGGCATCCCGAAGAAGCGGCGCAACTGGGAAGCGCTCATCACCGACCTTGGCGCGCGCGAGATGGAAAGTGGTCTCGTGCGGTTGGTTGCGGTGCTGCTGACCCGGATGCGCGCGCGTATAGGCGGCGATCTCAACCAACTCGTGGACTATGTAGTCAACAACGCTGCCAGTTGGACCTTCCCGGAGGTAGAAAACGAAAAGCCAGAGGACCGGGAACGCGCCTTTGCGGACTGGGAACGTCACGTTGCGACGCTTGATACTGCTATCCTCAGCCTTATCGGCGAGAATGATATCCCCGATGACGAGATCGAGGCCGCGCTCGACGAAATCCTTCAATCGTCGCTATGGCACCGCCGACTGCAGCGCCAAAATGCGCTGGTTCAGCAGGTGCTCAGGGCGGGTCTCGTGTCCCGAAGTCGGTCGATCTGGAGCCAGTCGACAGCTGCCCGGCGTCGTGGCTATTTCCTTGCCGGCGTTGGTCTGAAGACGGGCCATGCGCTTGATGGCATTGCCGACGACGTCAACCTGCTCCTTATTCAAGCCAATGGCGCCATCCTCGCGGGAGACGCCGAAGCCGCGATCACCGCGATCACCGGCATCGCCGAACGGGTTTTCACCTTCTATCCCTTCACACCCGACACCTTGCCGACCAATTGGCGTGACATCCTGCGGGCGTGGCTGCTCGGCCACCCGCTTGCGGCGCTAGGCGCGGGACAGGCGTCGGAGACGCTGCAATTCGTCGAAGGCGGCCTCGTTTATCGACTGCCTTGGGCGATGGAGGCGATCCGCGTCCGCGCCGCTGCCAATGGCGACACTGTCGGGGTGCTCGGGTTGGCCCTAGAGGATCACGAGCTGGGCCTGGCGGTCCCCGCCGTCGAGACCGGCACTTTAAACCGCTCCGCCTCGATACTTATCCAGGCTAGCCGCAATCAAGGCGGTGACTGAAACCGGTGCGGTCTTCACGACGGGTCAAGAACTGCGTCAGTGGCTTCGCTCCGATGCCATTGCCGTCCGGAGCGCTCAGGCCGATTGGCCGACATTGGAAACGAATCCGATCTGGATGGAATTCATCCAAAGCTTCGCAGTGGCAGAGAAAAGCACGTGGGCCGATCGTCGCTACTGGGCTTGTGTCGCTTGGCTGGGTGCCCCCCCGCCGTCTGGCACGGTCGTGCAAGTTCACCAATGGGCGGCTCAAGCCCGCGTTCTATCGGCAGACGGTACACCGCTTGGCATCGTCCAAGCCGCACTCAATCCGCTGCGAGCCGGCTTGCTTCGCGCACAGGTCGCACAGGATGTCAGCAAGATCGACATTGTCTACTTTGGCCCCGATGATCTAGCGCCCCCGTAAGCGGTAAGTAGGTTGCGACCCCGCGAGCGCCGATTGGCAGCGAAGGTACGAGCGCCACGAAATGCGATCATTCTGCAAGCCGAGGGACCGTCGTCCATGTCAACGCCATGTCAACGAGCGTACGTCATTTTTCGATGGGCGGTGACAGTGAATGCAGGCCAATGTCAGCCAGTGTCAACGTTGAAAATGCGTGGAATCAAAGGCTTATTGGATAAGTCATTGGTTTCTTTAAGTTGTTAGAATCGTTAAAGTTTTGGCTCATAACCTGAAGGTCGTTGGTTCAAATCCAACTCCCGCAACCAAATTATACTAATAATACAAACGCTTGCCCTGTGGTATTCTTATACCACAGGGCGTTTTGCGTTTTACATCAACGCCACATCAACACCACGCCTAAAAAACGGCATTCGACCGCACTCGCGTGCATTCGCCGACATTGGGCGGCATTCGCGGGCTTTGATGCGCCTCAGATGAAGTGGGGCGATAAACCCCTTGAGGCTCAGATGCCTGTGCCTGTTTGAGCGCAAACCGATCTGTGTTGCATCGCCACGGTAGCCCGGCCCACAGTCGGGGAAACAGGCGACAAGGCTTAGATCATTGATTCGATTGCGACAGGGACCATTTCTCGGACTGCTTTTGAACCCCTTTGGCAAGACTGCCCGGGTTCTTGAGCTCGATGGAGATGACCTGCGGATCAGCAAGCGACGCCAGACGGCACGGGTTTCCCTAGCGGACGTTAGCGAACCGCCTTCTGTTCGGAGGGGGGCCCTCGGCTCAACGTTGATCGTACCTTCAACTGGTCAGAGCGACATAATCCTTCGTGGTGCCAGCCATGCCGACGCCCGGGACTTTTCCGAAGGTGTGAAACGCGCGTGGGTCAGTTTCAATTTGGCAGCACTCGATCGGGAGGCAGTCCGCTTCGACTATCTTCATGCAGCGGTTTGTGCGCTGGCAAACCCGACCCGGTATCCTGCTGCCTGCAGCATTGGACCTATTGCTGTTGCAGCACGTGAGATCGACTTGACGCTTCTGTCCAAGCTGCAGCGGGAAGCCATCGGTGCAGAAACAATGGTGCGTGTAGATTGCGTAAGAAAGTTCGCCGCCGATCCGCAGGCCGCAAGAGCAAACGCGGTTTCATCATTTGTCTCGTCAGAACTGGATCGCTGGAAGGACTTCTTCGATACCGTTGAAAGCATGCCTCTGACGCCCGAACAGCGACTGTCGGTCGTTGTGGATGAGGACGCCACACTGGTGCTCGCAGGGGCAGGGTCAGGCAAAACAAGCGTCATCACCGCCAAAGCCGCCTATCTCGTAAAAGCTGGCATTCGTCGGCCGGAGGAAATCCTGCTGCTGGCCTTCGCGAAGAACGCGGCCGAAGAGATGTCGGAGCGGGTTGAGGCGCGATCAGGCGTGCCGATCGTGGCCCGGACCTTCCATGCGCTCGCCTACGACGTTATTGGGATTGTAGAGGTTTCAAAACCGGCATTGGCCGACCATGCCACAGGCGACGTGGCGTTCTCCGCGCTGATCAAGCAGATCCTGAAGGATCTCGTTCATACGCTGTCAGAGGTCTCCAAGGCGATTATCGAATGGTTCGCGCATTTCTTGGTTGAGCCGAAGACAGAATGGGATTTCGACACCAAGCATGCCTTCTATACCCATATGGAGCAGCAGGATCTGCGCACGCTGCAGGGGGATAAGGTCAAGAGTTACGAAGAGTTGCAGATCGCCAACTGGCTTTACGAGAACGGGGTCGAGTACGAATACGAACCCAACTATGAGCACAAGATTAAGGGAAATGGGCGGCGTGACTATTGCCCAGATTTTCGCCTGATCGACAGCGGCGTCTACATTGAACATTTCGGGGTGCGGCGCCAGAAGATGGCCGATGGCAGTGAGCGGCTGACCACTGCGCCCTTCGTTGACTGTGAAAGCTACCTCGCCGACATGGAGTGGAAGCGGGAAGTGCATGCCTCGAACGAAACCACCCTTGTCGAGACCTTCAGTTATGAGCGCCAGGAGGGTCGTCTTCTGACGGGGCTGGCCGAGAAGCTGGCGCCCTATGCAACGCTGAAGCCCCGCCCTGTCGAGACGATCTATGACCGCGTGGTGGAATTGAAGCAGGTCGGCACGTTCTCACAGTTGCTGGGGACGTTCCTGCGCAAGTTCAAAAGTGGTGGCTACAGCCTGGACGCTTGCGAATCCAAGTCCGAGCGGATGAAACTCGGGAAGCGTGCCAAGGCGTTTCTGAATGTGTTTGCTCCG
>Ga0307981_1000704_pt1 | contig 32488 bp, 28 predicted proteins | sample OrgLakmetagen987_FD_201849 | JGI IMG/M metagenome (GOLD analysis project Ga0307981, IMG submission 201849) | Saline water microbial communities from Organic Lake, Antarctica - #987 | ecosystem: Environmental > Aquatic > Non-marine Saline and Alkaline > Saline | place: Antarctica: Organic Lake... | reverse complement strand
TTGGCGTGGGACCTGGGCGCTTGCGGCGCTGGTGATCTTGTGGGCGCTGGCAGAACTGGCGCGTGGGTATGTTTTGACGGGCTTTCCATGGGGTCTGGTCGGTTATCTGTGGACTGCAAGCTGGGGCATTCAGTGGGTGTCGGTGATTGGGCCGTATGGGCTGACCGCCGCGACGCTGGCGCTTGCGGCGTTGGCCGCGCAGGCGCTGCGCGCCGGCGCGGCGCTGCCCGGAGCCAGCGCGCTTTGCGCGCTGGCGGTGGCCCTGCTGGGGGGGCTGGCCCTTGCGGGCCAGCTGCAAGCGCCGCCGGAGGCGGCGCAACCGCGGGCTGCGGAGCAGCCCGCCCCAAGACCGATTGTCCGGCTGATCCAGCCCAATGCCGCGCAGCGGGATAAATGGAATCCCGACCTGATCCCGACGTTCTTCGAGAGGCAGGTGGCGCTGACCGGCCAAGGCCCCACGCCGGCTCTGGTGATCTGGCCCGAAACCGCGCTGCCAATGCTGCTGGAGAACGCCCAGACCGCGTTCGACATCATGTCCGAGGCGGCAAACGGCGCGCCCATCCTGACCGGGCTGCAACGGTTCCACGACGGCGGCTTCCGGAACACCGCCGTGCTGCTCGACGCGCAGGGGCTGCCCGATCAGATCTACGACAAACATCACCTCGTGCCCTTTGGCGAATACATGCCGCTGTCGTTTCTCTTCGCGCGTATCCAGATCGGCGGTCTCGCTGCGCGCACGCAAGGCGGCTATGTTGCGGGGCCGGGCGCGCAGCTTCTGGACCTTGGTCCGCTGGGCACGGCATTGCCGCTCATTTGCTACGAGGCGGTCTTTCCGCAAGACGTGAACGCAGCCCCCGTGCGCCCCGACATGATCCTGCATCTGACCAACGATGCGTGGTTCGGGCGTTTTGCAGGCCCCTACCAGCATCTGGCGCAGGCGCGGATCCGGGCCATCGAGCAAGGCCTGCCAGTGCTGCGGGCCGCAAACACCGGCGTCTCGGCGGTGATCGACGGCAAGGGGCGCATATTGGCGTCGCTGCCGCTCAACACCGCGGGTGCGCTCGATCATGCGATCCCGCCGCCGCTGGCCCCCACGATCTACAGTCGCACCGGCGATCTGCCGGTACTGCTGTTGCTCTGCGCGCTGCTGGCGGGCGCATTCGCGCGGCGCCTGCGCGTTTCGCATTGACCGCGCCGCAGGGGCAGCATACCCACGCGCAAAACATCAATGCGACGTCACAACGGCTTCCTGGCGTGACGTTATAAAGCACCGGAGCGATCCCATGGCACGACAGAATTACATCTTCACCTCCGAATCCGTCTCGGAAGGCCACCCCGACAAGGTCTGCGACCGCATCAGCGACGCCATCCTCGACGCGTTTCTGGCCGAGGAACCCGAGGCCCGTGTCGCCTGCGAGACGTTCGCGACCACCGGCATGGTCGTCATCGGAGGCGAGGTTGGCCTGTCAGACCAGGAACGGCTCAAGGATTACATGGGCCGGATCAGCCAGATCGCGCGCGATTGCATCAAGGACATCGGCTACGAGCAGGAGCATTTTCACTGGAACACCTGCCACGTTCTGAATTTCCTGCATGAGCAATCGGCGCATATCGCCCAGGGCGTCAATGGTGGCGACAACAAGGACGAAGGCGCCGGCGATCAGGGCATCATGTTCGGCTTTGCCACCGATGAGACACCCGAGTTCATGCCCGCCCCCATCCAGTATTCCCACGCCATCCTGCGGCGTCTGACCGAGGTGCGCAAATCCGGCGCAGAGCCGACGCTGCGCCCCGATGCCAAAAGCCAGATCAGCCTGCAATATGAAGGTGGCAAGCCGGTGGGCGTGACCTCTATCGTTCTGAGCACGCAGCACGAAAGCATCGAGCAGACCAGCGACGACATTCGCGCCATCGTGGAGCCTTACATTCGCGAAATTCTGCCCTCGGGCTGGATCACCGAAGAGACCCGTTGGCACGTGAACCCGACAGGCACGTTCGTGATCGGCGGTCCTGACGGCGATGCGGGCCTGACCGGGCGCAAGATCATCGTCGACACCTACGGAGGTGCTGCCCCGCACGGCGGTGGCGCGTTTTCGGGCAAGGATCCGACCAAGGTGGACCGCTCTGCCGCCTATGCCGCGCGCTATCTGGCCAAGAATATCGTGGCAGCAGGGCTGGCGACCAAGGCGACGTTGCAGCTGAGCTATGCCATCGGTGTCGCGCGGCCGCTGTCGATCTATGTCGACACGCATGGCACCAGCGACGTGCCGAACGCGCAGATCGAGGCGGCCATCGGCAAGGTCATGGATCTGACGCCGCGCGGCATCCGCACGCATCTGGACCTCAACAAGCCGATCTACGAGCGCACCGCGGCCTATGGCCATTTTGGGCGCGAACCGGATTCCGACGGCGGGTTCAGCTGGGAAAAGACCGATCTGGTCGAGGCGCTGAAAAAGGCGCTCTGACCCACGTGGGGTGTCGCTTGGCGTAGCGTCAGGCGCGACTCGTTTTTTGCGGTAGTCTGATCCGGTAGTTGCAACGATCGGTTTTGGACAATGGATATTCGGCTTATGGCCGCGGCGCTGCTTTTGGCGGCAGCGGGGCTTTTGATCTGGATGGCGGTGACGGATGCGCAGCGGTCGCCGCTGAGCGCGCATTTGTGGAAAAGCGCCTGTTCGCTGTTTCTGGTGCCGGGCGCGGTGCCGCTCGTGCGCGAGATCACCAATATCCGCGCAGAGGCGCGCGCAGGCATCGGCGGGTTCGAGTTTGCCCGCCACGGCAAGCCCGACACCATCCGCGCAGAGGCGCTGCGGGCGATGATCGTGCAGCGTCACAGTCAGATCAATGGCAGCTTTCGTCGTTAAAACCAGCGCCGCGCGGCGGAACTGAAGCAGGAAAACACCCGCGACGGCCTCGAACCCGCGCCTTTTCTGATCTCGGATGCGAGCCTTGGGTTCTCGACCGATAAACTGTCTGATCTGGAACTGAGGGTGCAGGGCCTCAACCCGGGACAGATGCTGGCATCGATGCGCCGGTCCGTGGCGCCACCCAATGAAATCACCGGCAATGTGATCGACACCGGCGATGGCGATATCTCAACGGTGGTGCGCTGGTTGGCCGTATTCGGGGCTGAAACCTGTTCACTCTGGCGGGCCCTCGCGCTACACCGCGCGGCATGACACGTGACACGCATCCTTCGGGCGCGCCCTGGCGCAATTTCTACGGTCGCTTCAAAGGCAAGGGGCTGCGGCCCGCGCAAGAGGCCTATCTGGACGAGGATCTGGCGGCCTTGTCGCCGGGTCCCGTGGGCTGGGACGAAAACCCGGAGCGGCTGCCTTTGGACGTCGCGGGATTGTTCGGCGGGCGTCCCTTGTGGCTTGAGATCGGGTTTGGTGGCGGCGAACATCTGCTGCATCAGGCGCAGGGCAATCCGGATGTGGGGATCATCGGGGCAGAGCCCTATATCAATGGCGTGGCCATGCTGCTGGGCAAGATCCGCAAGGCAGGCGTCGATAATCTGAGGGTGCATCCGGGCGACGCGCGCGATCTTTTGGATGTGTTGCCGGCTGGCAGCGTGGAGAAGGCGTTTCTGCTCTATCCTGACCCTTGGCCGAAAAAGCGCCATCATCGGCGACGGTTTGTGACGGCCGAGCACATCGCCCCACTGGCGCGGGTTCTGGCACGGGGGGCCGAGTTTCGCGTGGCCACGGATATTCCCGATTATGTCCGCCAGACGCTTGAGGTCGTGCCGTGCCACGGGTTTGAATGGCGCGCCGAAGGTCCGCAGGACTGGCGCCAGCCTTGGGACGATTGGGTGCCCACGCGCTATGAGACAAAGGCGCTGCGCGAAGACCGCGTGCCGCATTATCTGACGTTTTGGCGGGTCTGAGGCTGCCGGACTCTTGCATATTTTTGGACCGATGAAGGGTTGCGGCCCCGCGCCCGGGTCGACTGGACGCTGGTTGCTGCGTGGGCTATCAGGCGGCTGAGCAATCAGGAGCATGTCTTATGTCTGGCCACGGCGATCCCATCCCGATGATCTCTGACCCCTGTGGGCCGCTGAAGGGCGTGGCCGAGGTGCCGGGCGACAAGTCGATCAGCCACCGTGCGTTGATCTTGGGCGCGATGTGCGTCGGCGAGACGCGGATCACAGGCCTGCTCGAAGGGCAGGACGTGCTGGATACGGCGCGCGCGATGCGAATGCTGGGGGCCGAGGTGACGGACCACGGCGGCGGCGTCTGGTCGGTGTGGGGCGTGGGCGTCGGTGGCTTTGCGGAGCCGGATCAGGTGATTGACTGCGGCAATTCGGGCACCGGGGTGCGGCTGATCATGGGGGCGGTGGCGACCAGCGATATTTCCGTGACGTTCACCGGCGACGCGTCTTTGAACGGTCGGCCGATGGCGCGGGTGACGGACCCGCTGGCGCTGTTCGGCGCGCAGGCGTTGGGGCGGCGGGGCGGCCGGTTGCCGATGACCCTTGTGGGGGCGGCGGAGCCTGTGCCTGTGCGCTATGTGGTTCCGGTGCCTTCGGCTCAGGTGAAATCGGCGGTGCTTCTGGCGGGGCTGAATGCGCCCGGCAAGACGGTGGTGATCGAGCGCGAGATGACGCGCGACCATACAGAGCGGATGCTGGTGGGCTTCGGGGCCGAGGTTGTGGTCGAGCAATCGGACGAGGGGCGCGTGATCACCCTGACCGGCCAGCCTGAGTTGCAGGCGCAGGAAATTGCAGTGCCGCGAGACCCGAGCTCGGCGGCGTTTCCGGTCTGTGCGGCGCTGATCGTTCCGGGGTCGGACGTGCTGCTGCCGGGGATCGGGCTGAACCCGTCGCGGGCGGGGCTGTTCACCACGCTGCGCGAGATGGGGGCGGATCTGACCTATGAGAATGAGCGGATTGAAGGCGGAGAGCCAGTGGCGGATCTGCGCGCGCGCTATTCGCCCGACATGCAAGCGATCGTCGTGCCACCCGAGCGCGCCGCCAGCATGATCGACGAATATCCGGTGCTGTCTGTGGTCGCGGCCAATTCAGCGGGGACCACGGTAATGCGCGGCGTGCGCGAATTGCGCGTCAAGGAAAGCGACCGGATCGACGCCATGGCGACGGGTCTGCGCGCCTGCGGCGTGGTCGTGCGCGACGGCGAGGATTGGTGGGAGGTGGACGGCTGCGGTGCGGGCGGTGTCGCGGGCGGTGCGGTCTGTGCCAGCCATCTGGACCACCGGATTGCGATGTCGTTTCTGATTGCCGGGATGGCGGCGCAAAGCCCTGTGTGCGTCGATGATGGCGGGCCGATTGCGACGTCCTTTCCGATTTTCGAGCCGTTGATGGCGGGGCTCGGCGCATCGGTTGCGCGACGCTGAGGGCTGTCGTTCGTTGTGGCAAAGCGGCCCCCCAAGGGGAGTTTGTTTTGCAAGGTGAAAGGGTAGGGCGCGCGCCGATTGCGGTCTTGTCAAGCTGGAGCGGGTCTGATTGGCTGCACGGATCGGACAGGGTTGGGCAGGGCTGCGCGGGCTGGGCAGGGCAGGGCAGGGCTGGGCAGGCTGGTCAGGGCGAAGGATAGGGCATGAAAGAGAGATGCGGCGGATGTCTGTGCGGGGCGGTGCGCACCTGGACCAGCGGGTCGTTGCGTCCGGTGATTGCCTGTCATGGAGCGCAACGCCGCAGGGCCAGCGGGCATTTTTTGGCGGCCCCTCTGTGCCGCGCGGCTGCGTTGCGGTGACGGGTGCAGTGAGGTGGCCTGTCTCGTCCGAAGAGGCGCGGCGCGGGTTTTGCGGCACCTGCGGGTCGTCGCTTTTCCGGGACCGCGCCGGTTTGCATCCGTCGGTTCATGCGGGCACGCTGGATGCGCCCGGTGGGGTGACGCTTGCGGGGCACATCTTTGTTGCGGACAAGGGCGATCATCATGATCTGGTGGATGGGTTGCCGCAGGCTTTGCGCGACGACCCGGAATTGACCACACAGGTGCCGACATGAGCTTCAGCATTGCCATCGACGGGCCTGCCGCCAGCGGCAAAGGCACCATAGGGCGTGCTGTGGCGCAGCGGTTTGGCTTTGCGCATCTTGATACCGGGCTGCTTTACCGCGCCGTGGGGCGGCGGATGATCCTGGGCGAGGACCCGGTGCAAGCGGCGCAGGATTTGCACGCCGGGGATCTGGAGGATGCCGACAGCCTGCGCAGCGGCGATGTCGCGCAGGCCGCCAGCAAGGTGGCTGCAATTGCGCAGGTGCGCGCGGCGCTGGTCGATTTTCAGCGGGCGTTCGCCATGCGGGCAGGTGGTGCGGTGCTGGACGGGCGCGACATCGGCACGGTGATCTGCCCCGATGCGGCGGTGAAGCTTTTTGTGACAGCGAGCGCCGAAGTGCGGGCCGAACGGCGGTTTCTGGAGCTGTCGGGCAAGGGTCACGAAGTCAGCCGCGATGCGGTTCTGGCCGATGTGATGGAGCGCGACGCGCGCGACCGGGACCGCAGCACCGCGCCGATGGTGGCGGCCGGGGATGCGGTTCTGATCGACACCTCGAAGATGCGGATCGAAGCCGCTGTGGAGGCGGCGATCGAGGTGGTGCGCTGGCGGTTGTCGCAACATGCGTGATGCGGCGCGCAATCGTGTCACGAAACTGTGCTTTGGTGACGGGGCCTGCCTGCGAATAGCCTTGGAGGCCTGACAACAAGGGGTTTGCCGATGCGTCCGCTACTGATTGCCGTTCTGCTGGCTGGCAGTCCGCTTGCCGCGCAAGAGGCGGCCCCTGCCTGAGGATGAAATAGCGCCCGATGTGCAGGCCGAGGTTGCGCCGGGTCCGGCACCCGAAACCGCGCCCGAGGCTGCACCGGAACCCGCCATGACGCTGGACCGTCTGGCGCTGATCGTGACGGCGATCGACCCCGAAGCGCGCCGGATCGGCCCGTCGTTCGAGATGATGCTCGAGGACATTCCGGTGCTGATCATCACCGATCCACGCGCTGACCGGATGCGCGCGATGGTGCCCATTCGCAGTGTGTCGGGGCTGGAGGCAGATGAGCTTTTGCGGCTGATGCAGGCCAATTTCGACAGCGCCCTGGATGCGCGCTATGCGGTGGCCAACGGGCGGCTTTGGGGCGTGTTCATCCATCCATTGTCACCGCTGGAAAAGGATCAGCTGCTGTCGGGGCTCATTCGGACGATCAATCTGTCGCGCACTTACGGCACGCTCTATTCCGGCGGGGCGACGCAGTTCGGCGGCGGTGATTCGGACGATATCTACCGGGGGCTGCTGCGGGACCTGCTGGACAAGGGGCACGACATCTGAGCGCGATTGTCGAAATCCATCGCCCCGATCAATGGGTCGACCGGTTGCGGGTTTACCGGATTATGGCTAATGGCGCGGCTCTGGGACAGATCCGCCGCGCCGAGACGCTGCGATTCGACCGCCCCGCAGGCTGTGTGCTGCTGCAGGCGCGGATCGACTGGTGCCTGTCCAACTCTGTGAACGTCGATCTGGTCGAGGGCGCGATCCACCGGTTCGAGCTGCGCAACACGTATGGTGCCGCCTTGTCGGTTTTCGCGATCTCGCTGGGCGGGACATCCTATCTGACGCTGACGCGACTGGATGATGCGCATAAACAACCCTCGTGAAACCGGACGCGGGCCGGCAATCCCGGTTTATTGGCGCAAACTCCGCAGGCTTTCGCCGGGAACGGAACCAAATCAACCCGGCCCCTTGCCAAGCGGGCCCTCAGCGCATAGAAGGCTCCGGTCAATCCGGCGAAGAACGCCGCGCGACGTGACCACAGGCAGGGTCGGATTTCTGACAGAGTTCAGGGCCCGAACATTTTTCACGTTTCGCGGTTTTGCCCCCAGACGAACCCCGACCCGCCAAAGGCGGGCGTCACCCAAGACCGGCGGAGACAACCGCACGGCCAGAAAACCATCTCAAGGAACAAAACAGCTATATGGCTCAAGCATCCATGGAGGAATTCGAAGCCCTCCTGAACGAAAGCTTCGAAATGGACACCCCCGATGAGGGCTCTGTCGTCAAAGGCAAGGTCATCGCAATCGAGGCGGGACAGGCCATCATCGACGTCGGCTACAAGATGGAAGGCCGCGTCGAGCTCAAGGAATTTGCAGAACCCGGCGAAGCGCCCGGCATCGAAGTTGGTGACGTGGTCGAGGTGTTCCTGCGCCAGGTCGAAAACTCCAAGGGTGAAGCGGTCATTTCCCGCGAAATGGCCCGCCGCGAGGAAGCCTGGGACCGTCTGGAAAAGGCCTATGCCGACGAGAACCGCGTCGAAGGCGCCATTTTCGGTCGGGTCAAGGGTGGCTTTACCGTCGATCTGGGTGGTGCCGTGGCGTTCCTGCCCGGCTCTCAGGTCGATGTGCGTCCCGTGCGCGACGCAGGCCCGCTGATGGGTCTCAAGCAGCCGTTCCAGATCCTGAAAATGGACCGTCGTCGGGGCAACATCGTGGTGTCGCGCCGTGCGATTCTGGAAGAAAGCCGTGCCGAGCAGCGCGCCGAGGTTATCGGCAACCTGCACGAAGGTCAGGCCGTGGACGGTGTCGTCAAGAACATCACCGAATACGGGGCCTTTGTGGACCTGGGCGGTGTCGACGGCCTGCTGCACGTGACCGACATGGCGTGGCGCCGTGTCAATCATCCTTCCGAAATTCTCGCCATCGGCGAGACGGTCAAGGTGCAGGTCATCAAGATCAACAAGGAAACGCACCGCATCAGCCTCGGCATGAAGCAGTTGCAGGAAGATCCCTGGGATATGGTCGCGTCCAAATATCCGCTGGAATCGACCCATGCAGGCCGCGTGACCAACATCACGGATTACGGCGCTTTCGTGGAGCTTGAGCCGGGCGTCGAAGGTCTGGTGCACGTGTCCGAGATGTCTTGGACCAAGAAAAACGTCCATCCTGGCAAGATCGTGTCCACGAGCCAAGAGGTCGAGGTCATGGTGCTGGAAATCGACCAGGCCAAACGCCGGGTGTCGCTGGGTCTCAAGCAGACCATGCGCAACCCGTGGGAAGTCTTTGCGGAAACGCATCCCGAAGGCAAAGAGGTCGAGGGCGAGGTCAAGAACATCACCGAATTCGGTCTGTTCGTGGGGCTCGAAGGCGAGATCGACGGCATGGTGCATCTGTCCGACCTGTCGTGGGACGAGCGCGGCGAAGATGCGATCCAGAACTACCGCAAGGGCGATGTGGTTCAGGCGGTCGTGTCCGAGGTCGACACCGAGAAAGAGCGCATCTCGCTCTCGATCAAGGCACTTGGCGGCGACAAATTCTCCGAAGCGGTGGGTGGCGTGAAGCGCGGCTCGATCGTGACGGTGAATGTGACGTCGATCGAGGACGGCGGCATCGAGGTGGAATACGAGGGCATGAAATCCTTCATCCGCCGCTCCGACCTGTCGCGCGACCGCTCCGAACAGCGGCCCGAGCGGTTCTCGGTGGGCAACAAGGTCGACGTGCGCGTCACCAACGTCGATGCCAAGACACGCCGTCTGGGTCTGTCGATCAAGGCACGCGAGATCGCCGAGGAAAAGGAAGCGGTTCAGCAATACGGCTCGTCGGATTCCGGTGCGTCGCTGGGCGACATTCTGGGTGCGGCGCTCAAGTCCGACGACTGAACCCGTCTCAACGCAGTGACATCGAAACGCCCCGTGGCCCGTCGGCTGCGGGGCGTTTTCGCGTTCGGCGAGGGCGCGGATCAGAGCTGCGATGCAGGTCGCGCAGCGACCACCGGGGTCGCGGGGATGCGCATCCCGGTCCGGTTTGCGCGTCTGCCATCGATGCGAATCAACGCAGGGCGAATCCTGGCCCGTTACGGGGGCAAGACTGAGCCAAGCGGGATATTGCCCGATAATCTGCGCTAAACCATTAAAAAAAGCAGGTAAATTCAACCGCCGCCGTGATTGCAGATGTTTCCGTTTCGCGCAATTGGGCCTATAGTTGCATCGAATGAAATTTGTCATGTGACATTCCCGGGGGGGCAAGACCATGATCAGGTCTGAATTGATCCAAAAGATCGCTGACGATAATCCGCATCTTTATCAGCGCGATGTCGAGCGGATCGTGAACACGATATTCGAAGAGATCACGGCAGCGATGGCGCGCGGCGACAGGGTGGAACTGCGCGGCTTTGGCGCGTTTTCCGTCAAGAAGCGGGATGCCAGAGTGGGACGAAACCCGCGCACGGGCGAGTCGGTCGAGGTTGAGGAAAAGCATGTGCCCTTCTTCAAGACCGGCAAGCTCTTGCGCGACCGTCTGAACGGAAAGGCGACATGATCAGGTATATCAAATACGCGTTCCTGGGCTGTCTTGCCCTGGTTTTGATCGCGGTGGCGATGGCCAACCGCGATATCGTGACGCTCAAATTGCTGCCCGCCGCGCTGGCGGAATTCGCGGGCATCACGCAGTCGATTGATCTGCCGCTCTTTCTGGTGATCTTCGCGGGGATCGCGGCGGGGCTGTTGATCGGCTTTGTCTGGGAATGGATCCGCGAAGCGCGCCAACGCGCCGAAGCCGCCCGCACCGACGCCGAACTGCGTCGCCTGCAGCGCGAAGTGCGCCGCCTGAAGGGTGAAAAGCACGCGGGCAAGGACGAGGTTCTGGCCATTCTGGACGAGGCCAGCTGATCTTGACGCGGGTCAAGATTTGCGGGCTGACGCGGCCTGAGGATGCTTTGGCCGTAGCTGAGGCGGGTGCGGCTTACGCAGGCTTTGTGTTCTTCGAACGCTCCCCGCGCAATGTCAGCTTCGATGTTGCGCGGGCATTGGCCCTTACTCTGCCGACGGGCTTGGCCAAGGTTGCGCTGGTGGTGAATGCCGATGACGCGATGCTGGATGCGCTGACGCAGGCCGTGCCGCTGGACATGCTGCAATTGCATGGGGCAGAGACGCCGGCGCGTGTTTCGGAGGTCAAGCGCCGCACAGGTTTGCCGGTGATGAAGGCAGTTGGGGTGGCCGTGGCTGACGATCTGGCGCAGATCGACGCCTTTGCGCAGGTGGCCGATCAGATCCTCGTGGATGCCAAGGCGCCCAAGGATGCGGCCCTGCCCGGGGGCAATGGGCTTGCGTTCGACTGGACGTTGATTGCGGGGCGACGCTGGCCGGTGCCCTGGATGCTGGCGGGCGGGCTGACGCCGGACAATGTGGCTGAGGCGATTTTGCGAACAGGCGCACGTCAAGTCGATGTGTCGTCGGGTGTGGAAGCGGCCCCCGGCGTCAAGGATGCGACGCGGATTGCACGTTTCATTGACGCCGCGCGCGACGTCACACCGGATTTTTCGAAAAAATCCGCAGCGGAAACTTGAAGTTTCCGGGCCGTTTTCTTTGAAAGAAAACGTGGTCATGGGTCAACCTTTGGGGTGGAAACCGAACCGTTCAGGCCATATTCACCTTCAAAGCCCCAGCAGAAAGGCGCGTGCTATGAACGAATTGTTCAACTCATTCATGAAAGGTCCCGACGACAAAGGCCGCTTTGGCGATTTTGGCGGCCGGTTCGTCTCTGAAACCCTCATGCCGCTGATCCTCGAGCTTGAGCAGCAATACGAGCGCGCCAAGACCGATGACGATTTCTGGGCCGAGATGCACGATCTGTGGACGCATTATGTAGGCCGCCCCAGCCCGCTTTATTTTGCGGAGCGGCTGACAGATCACCTTGGCGGCGCGAAAATCTACCTCAAGCGCGACGAGCTGAACCACACCGGCGCACACAAGATCAACAATGTGCTGGGTCAGATCATCCTCGCGCGCCGCATGGGCAAGACGCGGATCATCGCCGAGACGGGCGCGGGTCAGCACGGTGTGGCCACCGCCACAGTCTGTGCCAAATTCGGCCTGAAATGCGTGGTCTATATGGGCGCGCATGACGTCGAACGCCAGGCGCCCAACGTATTCCGGATGAAGCTGTTGGGTGCGGAGGTGATTCCCGTGACGTCAGGCCGGGGCACGCTCAAGGATGCGATGAACGACGCGCTGCGCGACTGGGTGACCAATGTGCGCGACACGTTTTATTGCATCGGGACCGTGGCCGGTCCGCATCCCTATCCCGCGATGGTCCGCGATTTCCAAAGCATCATCGGCAAGGAAGTCCGCGAACAGATGCATGCCGCCGAGGGCCGTCTGCCCGACACGCTGATTGCCGCCATCGGCGGGGGCAGCAACGCCATGGGTCTCTTCCATCCGTTCCTCGACGACAAGGACGTCAACATCATCGGGGTCGAAGCGGGCGGCAAGGGTGTGAATTCCAAGATGGAGCATTGCGCGTCCCTGACCGGTGGACGCCCCGGCGTTCTGCATGGCAACCGGACGTATCTGTTGCAGGACGACGACGGGCAAATCCTCGAAGGGTTCTCGATTTCGGCGGGGCTGGATTACCCTGGCATCGGGCCCGAGCATGCCTGGCTGCACGACATCGGTCGCGCGCAATATGTCAGCATTACCGATGTCGAGGCGCTCGAGGCGTTCCAGCTCAGTTGCGAGAAAGAGGGCATTATCCCCGCGCTCGAGCCGAGCCACGCACTGGCCCATGTCATGAAGATCGCAGGCGATCTGCCGCGCGATCACCTGCTGGTGATGAACATGTGCGGGCGCGGCGACAAGGACATCTTCACCGTCGCCCGCGCGCTGGGATTTGACATGAACGGGGCCTGACGCTGGACGCCGCTACTGCCAGCCATCCTCGAAATCTTTGGGAATCATCAGAATGTCGCGGTCGACCCCGCGTACATCGCGGTGGCCGCACAGGGCCATCGTCGTGTCCAACTCCTTGTGGATCACGTCGAGCGCCTGCGTCACGCCCTTTTGCCCCGCAGCCCCCAGCCCGTAGACATAGGCGCGGCCAATGTAGGTTCCCTTGGCCCCCATCGCCAAGGCCTTGAGCACGTCCTGACCCGACCGGATCCCACTGTCGAGATGCACTTCGATCTTGTCGCCCACAGCGTCCAGAATCGCGGGCAGCGCGCGGATCGACGACAAAGCACCGTCCAATTGCCGCCCGCCGTGGTTCGACACGATGATGGCGTCGGCGCCGACATTGAGCGCCTCGCGGGCGTCGCGCGGATCCATGATGCCCTTGATGATCAGCGGCCCGTCCCACATCTTGCGAAACTGGCGGATACGGTCCCAGTCTAGCGATTGATCGAACGCCTGCGCGGTCCATGTGCCCAGCGACGACGGGTCCGATACGCCTGCGGCATGGCCCACGATATTGCCGAAAAACCGGCGCTTGGTAGACAGCATGCCGAGGCCCCAACGCACCTTGGTTATCATGTCGGCGACGGATTTGACGGTCAGCTTGGGCGGGGCGGACAGGCCGTTCTTGATGTCCTTGTGGCGCTGCCCAAGCAGTTGCAGATCGACCGTGATCACCGCAGCCGAACATTTGGCAGCCTTGGCCCTGTCGAAAAGGCGCTGCATGAAATCGTCGTCCTTGAGCGTGTAGACCTGCATCCAGAACGGTTTGGACGTGTTGCTGGCCACATCCTCGATCGAACAGATCGACATGGTGCTCAACGTAAAGGGCACGCCGAATTTCTCGGCGGCGCGGGCGGCCATGATCTCACCGTCGTAATGCTGCATGCCGGTCAGGCCCACGGGGGCCAGCGCCACCGGCATCGCCACATCCTGTCCGATCATCTGGCTGGCCGTGCTGCGGTTGGCCATGTTCACGGCGACGCGCTGGCGCAGCTTGATCCGGTCGAAATCCGAGGTGTTTTCGCGCAGCGTGCTTTCGGTCCAGCTGCCCGATTCGCAATAATCGTAAAACATCTTGGGCACGCGGCGGCGGTAGATGCGTTTGAGATCGGCGATTTCGGTGATGGGGGCCATGCGAACCTCTTGTGATTGGTCAATCTTCATTACCAATTCACGCGGAACGGCGACATAAGTCAATCGGATCGCAGTGCGGATGATGGGCAATTTCGTCCATATTCTTCAATATTATCCCCGATGTGCCCCCGCAGCCAGGGCTGCGACAAAACGCAGAACCTCGTCCATCGGCTTGCCGGCTGCCAGCTCGGCCACAATGGCGCTGCCCACCACCGCGCCGTCGGCGACAGCGGCGATGGCCTGTGCCGTCTCGGGTGTCTTGATGCCAAAGCCCACGATGACGGGCAGATCGGTCTGCGCCTTGATCCGCGCCACCTCGGGGGCGACATCGCTGGCCTGCGCTTCGGCCGCACCGGTGATGCCGGTGATCGAGACGTAATAGACAAAGCCGCTGGTATTGGTCAGCACCTTTGGCAGCCGCGCATCGTCGGTCGTCGGTGTGGCGAGACGGATAAAGTTCAGCCCCGCAGCCTGCGCGGGCAGGCACAGCTCTTCGTCTTCCTCGGGCGGCAGATCGACGATGATCAGCCCGTCGATCCCGGCCTCCTTGGCCTCTGCCAGAAACCGGTCGACCCCGCGCGAATAGATCGGGTTGTAATAGCCCATCATGACGATCGGCGTGTCCGCATCGCCCGCCCGAAACGTCCGCACCATGTCCAGCGTGCGCTGCAACGTCATGCCGCCTGCCAGCGCGCGTTGGCCCGCCAGCTGAATGGTCTCACCATCCGCCATCGGGTCCGTGAACGGCAGGCCCAGCTCGATGATATCCACACCCGCGCCGGGCAACCCCTGCATCAGGCGCAGCGCGGTGTCGTAATCGGGATCGCCCGCCATGATATAGGCCACAAAGGCCTTTTGCCGCGCCGCGCGCAGGCGCTGGAATGTCTGGTCGATCCGGGTCAATTCACTCTCCTCGTGCATCAAGGCCTGACCCATGTGCCGAAAAATCAGGCCGATGGCAATGGCGCGCGCGTCGCGGCCCGCTTGCATGCGCCTGCCGCACCCCCTAGACACCGCTGAAATCGCCGCAGACCAGTCAGGCAAGGAGCATGTCATGGGGTTCAAGATGGGTATCGTCGGGCTGCCGAATGTCGGCAAATCGACGCTCTTTAACGCGCTGACCCGCACCGCCGCCGCACAGGCCGCAAATTTCCCGTTCTGCACGATCGAGCCCAACGTGGGCGATGTTGCCGTGCCCGATGCCCGGCTCGACCAGCTGGCGGGCATCGCCAAATCCAAGTCCATCATTCCCACCCGCATGACATTCGTCGACATCGCAGGGCTGGTCAAAGGCGCGTCCAAGGGCGAAGGCCTCGGCAATCAGTTTCTGGCGAATATCCGCGAAGTGGACGCCATCGCGCATGTCTTGCGCTGTTTCGAGGATGGCGACGTCACCCATGTCGAGGGCCGCGTCGACCCTGTGGCGGATGCCGAAACCATCGAGACGGAATTGATGCTCGCGGATCTGGAATCGATCGAAAAGCGGATGCAGAATATTGTCCGCAAGGTGCGAGGCGGTGACAAGGAGGCGGTGCAGCAGGAACGCCTGCTGCGCGCCGCACAGGCCGTGTTGGAAGAGGGGCAGCCCGCCCGCGTCGTCGATGTCGACGCGGAGGATGCGCGCGCCTGGTCGCTCTTGCAGCTTTTGACGACCAAACCCGTGCTTTATGTCTGCAACGTGGCCGAGGAAGAGGCGGGAGAGGGCAACGCCCATTCCACCGCCGTGGCCGCGATGGCCGCCGCGCAGGGCAATTCCCACGTCATCATCTCGGCCCGGATCGAAGAGGAGATCAGCCAGCTCGATGCCGACGAGGCCGAGTTGTTTCTGGGCGAAATGGGGCTGGAGGAGCCGGGCCTCGACCGCCTGATCCGCGCAGGCTACGAATTGCTGCACCTCGAGACCTATTTCACCGTCGGCCCCAAAGAGGCCCGCGCCTGGACGATCCCGCACGGCACCTCGGCGCCCCGCGCGGCGGGCGTGATCCACGGCGATTTCGAAAAAGGCTTCATCCGGGCCGAGACGATCGCCTTCCACGATTTTGTCAGCCTGGGCGGCGAACAGCCCGCGAAAGAAGCGGGCAAGATGCGGGCCGAGGGCAAGGCTTATGTGGTCAAGGACGGCGACGTGCTGCATTTCTTGTTCAACACTTAAGCGCAGGCGCGCGGCCTCATCCCACCACCACATCCGTGCCCCAGCCCCGGCACCGCTCCGTCAGCCCGCCTTCCAGCGGTGCGTCGGTAAAGAGCGTCGTCGCCTCTTGCAGGGACGCCACGGCAATCGGCGCCTTGCGCTGGAATTTCAGCTGATCGGCGACCACGAACACGGCGCGCGTGCGGCGGATCGCGGTCTGGCTGACCATTATTTCCTGCGCGTCGAAGTCCAGCAGGTCGCCGTCACTGTCGATGGCCGAACAGCCCAGAATAGCGTAGTCGAACTTGAACTGCCCGACCATCTCGGCGGTGAATCCGCCCACAAGCCCACCATCCGTGCGCCGCAGAACGCCGCCTGCCACCACGATCTCGCACTTACGATTGGCCGACAACGCATTGGCGATGTTGAGATTATTGGTCACCACCAGCAGGCTGTCATGATCCAGAAGCGCTTGCGCCACTGCTTCGGTCGTGGTGCCTATGTTGAGGAAGATCGACGACCCTTCGGGGATCTGTGCCGCACAGGCCTGCGCGATCGCGCGCTTGCCCGCATCGTTCAGGCGTCGGCGTTCCTCGTAGACGATGTTGACCACGCCCGACGGCATCACCGCACCGCCATGCACCCGCTCCAGCCGACCGCTGTCTGCCAGATCCGACAGGTCGCGCCGGATCGTCTGCACCGTCACATCGAAATGCCGCGCCAGATCGTCGACGCCCACCTTGCCGGTCTCGCGGGCAAGCTCGAGAATTTCGGATTGGCGAAAGTTGCTGACCATGCGGGCGTCCTTTTGGTGCAGATCATTGTTCGATTCTGCGCGGTTTTCAAGCTGCAGAGGGGAGGATGCCGTTTCGGTGCCGCGTTTTGGCCTCTGTGGCGCTGGCACGGTCGCAAAATCCACAAAGTCGTCCAAAGCGCTATGAAACGCGCCTGACAGGGTGATTGCGATCTGTTTCGAACAGACAAAACCGGCAAAAGGAATGAAAGCGAACATTCGGAGTTGACTCGACATCCGCATAAGTGTTCGATCAGGCCAACAGGTGCGGGGAGGCTCCTTTGATCCAATCAGACAGACAGGCCGATTGCGACCTCTTCGTCATTGGCGGCGGCATCAACGGCTGCGGCATCGCCCGCGACGCCGCGGGCCGTGGTCTGTCGGTCGAACTGGCCGAGATGAACGATCTGGCCTCCGCGACCTCCTCTGCCTCGACCAAGCTCTTTCACGGCGGTCTGCGCTATCTCGAATACTGGGAGGTGCGGCTGGTCCGCGAGGCGCTGATCGAGCGCGAGACCCTGCTGCGCGCGATGCCGCATATCTCCTGGCCGATGCGGTTTGTGCTGCCTTATCATGCAGATATGCGGTTCGAGGGGGCGACGCCGACCTCAAAGGTGCTCAACGTTGTGATGCCCTGGATGAAAGGGCGCAGGCCCGCCTGGCTGATCCGGCTGGGGCTTTTTATGTATGACAATCTGGGCGGGCGCAAAATCCTGCCTGCTACATCCTCGGTCGATCTGCGCAACAGCCCCGAAGGTGCGCCGCTGAAAGATAAATTCGCGAAGGCCTACGAATATTCCGATTGCTGGATCGAGGACAGCCGGCTGGTTGTGCTCAACGCGCGCGACGCCGAGGCGCGCGGCGCGCGTATCAACACCCGCACCAGGGTTATCAGCGCCGAACAGGTGGACGGATTGTGGCAAGTCACGCTGCAAGGTGCCGCCGCGACACAGCCGCGCGTGGTCACGGCGCGGATGCTGGTCAACGCCGGCGGGCCGTGGGTCGAGGATGTGATCCGCAATACAATGCGCATCAACGCCACTGAAAGGGTCAGACTGGTGCGCGGCAGCCATATCGTGACCAGGCGGCTATTCGATCACGACAAATGCTATTTCTTTCAGGGCGAGGATGGCCGGATCATCTTTGCCATCCCCTACGAGACGGATTTCACCCTGATCGGCACGACCGACGAGGAACACGACGACCCGTCTGTCAAGCCGGTCTGCACCGAAGAAGAGCAGACCTATCTGACGGAATTCGCGTCCAGATACTTCAAGAACCCGATCACCCGCGATGACATCGTCTGGACCTATTCCGGCGTCCGCCCGCTCTATGACGACGGGGCGACCTCGGCCACCGCTGCCACGCGGGATTATGTGCTGAAGGTGAACGAGATGGCAGGCGCGCCGCTGCTCAACGTCTTTGGTGGCAAGATCACCACCTACCGCAAGCTGGCCGAAGCCGCGCTGGAAAAGATCGCACCGCATTTCGACAAGGTTGGCCGCGCATGGACGGCGGGCGTGCCGCTGCCCGGTGGCGATTTCCCGGTGACGGGCGTGCAGGCGCTTATCGACAGGCTGTGCGCCGATTATCCGTTCCTGACCGACCGTTTCGCGCAGCGTCTGATCCGCGCCTACGGCACAGAGGCCGCCTTGATGCTGGGCGATGCCAAAACGCCCGACGATCTGGGCCGCGATTTCGGCGCTACGCTGACCGAACGCGAGGTGCTCTGGCTGATGGACCGCGAATATGCCCGCGCCGCCGAGGATATCGTCTGGCGGCGCTCCAAACTGGGTCTGCGGATGAATGCGGGGGAAATTGCCGCGCTCGACACCTGGATCGCAGAGAAATCACTGCAATGGCGCGGGTCGCGCGCGGCCAGGACCGTGTAGGGGAGAGAGCTTATGTCGCTAGTGCTGGAGGGGGTGTCCAAGGTCATGAATGGCCAGACACACATCTATACCACCGATCTGACGCTGGAGTCGGGCACGATGAACGTGCTGCTGGGGCCGACCTCGTCGGGCAAGACGTCGCTGATGCGGCTGATGGCAGGCCTCGATGTGCCGCAGACGGGCAAGGTCATCTGGCGCGGCAAGGATGTGACCGGCATGCGGGTGCAGGACCGGGGCGTGGCGATGGTGTATCAGCAATTCATCAACTACCCGTCGATGTCCGTTTACGACAACATCGCCTCGCCGATGCGCATTTTGGGCAAGACGAAGACCGAAGTGGATGTCGCCGTGAAAAAGGCCGCTGATCTGATGCAGCTGACGCCATTTCTGGCGCGCAAACCGCTGGAGCTTTCGGGCGGTCAGCAGCAACGCTGCGCGCTGGCGCGGGCGTTGGTCAAGGATGCGGGGCTGGTGCTGCTGGACGAGCCGCTGGCCAATCTGGACTACAAGCTGCGCGAGGAATTGCGGGCTGAAATCCCCAAGATCTTCGAGGAGGCGGGCAGCATCTTTGTCTACGCCACCACGGAGCCGGAAGAGGCGCTGCTGCTTGGCGGCAATACCGCCGCCCTGTGGGAAGGGCGTGTGACGCAGTTCGGGCCGACGCCTCTGGTCTACCGCCAGCCGGTCAATGCGACCACGGCGAGGGTGTTTTCAGACCCGCCGATGAATTTCCTGAATGTGCGCAAATCCGGCGACCGGCTGTTCTTTGGCGACGGACAGGGGGTGACGGCGACGGGCGCTTTGGCGGAGTTGGCCAATGGCAATTATCAGGCCGGGTTCCGTCCCAACCATCTGGAGCTGGCGCGCCACACACAGGACGCGATGGAATTCACCGCCAGGCTGCAAGTCACTGAAATCACAGGGTCCGAGACCTTTGTGCATCTCGACCATCACGGCGCGAAATGGGTCGGTCTGGTGCACGGCGTCCGCGATCTGCCGCTGGGTGTGCTTATCGAGGTCTATCTGGATCCGCGCCACGTCTACATCTTTGCCGAAGACGGCGCACTGGTGGCCCCCGCCGCTTACGCGATGGCGGCCTGAGGGGAACATCATGGCAAAGATCACGCTCGACAATCTGGCGCATTCCTACCTGCCCAATCCAAAGCATGAGGATGAATATGCCCTCAAAGAGCTGAACCACGATTGGGCGGATGGCGAGGCCTATGCGTTGCTCGGCTCCTCGGGCTGCGGAAAATCGACGCTTTTGAACATCATCTCGGGGCTTTTGCATCCCTCACAGGGGCGCATCCTGTTCAACGACCGCGACGTGACGAACGCGCCGACAGCCGAGCGCAATATCGCACAGGTGTTCCAGTTTCCCGTGGTCTACGACACGATGACCGTGCACGACAATCTGGCGTTTCCGCTGCGCAATCGCGGCGCCGATCCGGCCTATGTGGAACAGCGCGTGCAGCAGATCGCCCGGATGATCGGGATGGAGGAGACGCTCAACCGCAAGGCGCGCGGGCTGACGGCGGATGCCAAACAGAAGATCAGCCTGGGTCGCGGGATGGTGCGCGAAGACGTCAACGCGTTGCTCTTCGACGAGCCTTTGACGGTCATCGACCCGCATATGAAATGGGAATTGCGCACGCAGCTGAAATCGCTGCATCACGAGTTCGGCCATACGATGATCTATGTCACCCACGACCAGACAGAGGCGCTGACCTTTGCCGACAAGGTGGTGGTGATGTATGATGGTCGCGTCGTGCAGATCGGCACGCCGCAGGAATTGTTCGAGCGGCCCGAACATACATTCGTGGGCTACTTCATCGGCTCGCCGGGGATGAACGTGCTCGAGGCGAGCGTGACCGGCGCGCAGGTCGTCGTCGCGGGCATGCCGGTCGATCTGGGGCAGAGCTACGGCAAACCGACCGGCAAGGTCGAGATCGGCGTGCGTCCCGAGTTTACCCGGCTCAGCGCCACCGAAGGTCTGCCCGCCAGGGTGCGCCGGGTCGAGGACGTCGGCCGCCACAAGATCGCCCGCGTCGATTTTCACGGGCAAGAGGTCAACCTGATCCTGTCGGAGGATCAATCGCTGAGCCCTGACATGACCCGGCTGGTCTTCGATCCCGCAGGAATCAACGTCTATGCCGACAAATGGCGCGTGCCGCCCGAAGGCGAGGCGGCGTGATGATGTGTGAAATGCCCGACATCATGCGCGCCGCAGTCATCGGCTTTCCATCCGTTATCCCCGGGCTCGACCCGGGGATCTCATGCTCCGGAGATCTCCGGGTCAACCCCGAGGATGACGCCGCGCACAGGGCGGATGATACGCGCAATACGGCACATCGTATTCCCAACCTGAGGACCCGGACATGAACAAGACCGTCAACCAAAAGGCCTGGTTCCTCGTTCTGCCGGTCCTCGCCCTCGTGGCGTTCTCCGCCGTCATCCCCTTGATGACAGTGGTGAATTACTCGGTGCAGGACACGTTTGGGAATAATCAGTTCTTCTGGACGGGCCTCGAGTGGTTCGATGAAATGCTTCGGTCCGAGCGGATGTGGAACGCGCTGGGACGACAATTGGCGTTCTCGGGCATTATCCTTGCCATCGAGATCCCTCTGGGCGTCTTTATCGCGCTGAACATGCCGAAATCCGGCTTCTGGGCCAGTTTCTGCCTCGTGCTGATGTCGCTGCCGCTGCTGATCCCGTGGAACGTGGTGGGCACGATCTGGCAGATCTTCGGCCGCGTCGACATCGGCCTGCTGGGCTACACGCTCGACAAGATCGGGATCAACTACAATTACACCCAGGATTTTTATGCCGCCTGGGCCACGGTGATCGTGATGGACGTCTGGCACTGGACCTCGCTTGTGGCGCTGCTGGCCTATGCCGGGCTGCAATCCATCCCCGACGCCTATTATCAGGCCGCCAAGATCGATCAAGCGAGCCGCTGGAAGGTGTTCCGCTATATTGAGCTGCCCAAAATCATGGGTGTGCTGATGATCGCGATCCTGCTGCGCTTCATGGACAGCTTCATGATCTACACAGAGCCTTTCGTGGTCACCGGCGGCGGACCCGGCAATTCGACCACCTTCCTGTCGATCGATCTGGTCAAGATGGCGCTGGGGCAGTTCGACCTTGGCCCTGCGGCGGCCTTCTCGATCATGTATTTTCTGGTGATCCTGCTGATCTCATGGGTGTTCTACACGGTGATGACCAACCTCGACAAAAGGGATGGTGTGTAATGGCCGACCGCAACAAACCCGGCCTGATCAATGGCAAGGCAATCGTCATGGGGCTCTATCTGCTGTTTTTGCTGCTGCCGATCTATTGGCTGCTGAACATGAGCCTCAAGACCAATACCGAGATCCTCAACACCTTCAGCCTCTGGCCGCGCGACCTGACATTTGACAATTATGCGGTAATCCTGACGGACCGCAGTTGGTATATCGGCTATGTCAATTCGCTGATCTACGTGCTGATGAACATGGTGATCTCGCTGGCAGTGGCGCTGCCCGCCGCCTATGCGTTCTCGCGCTATCACTTCATGGGCGACAAGCATCTGTTCTTCTGGCTGCTGACCAACCGGATGGCGCCGCCTGCGGTCTTTGCGCTGCCGTTCTTTCAGCTTTATTCGTCCATCGGTCTGTTCGACACGCATATCGCGGTCGCCCTTGCACACTGCCTCTTCAACGTGCCGCTGGCGGTCTGGATCCTCGAAGGGTTCATGCGCGGCGTGCCCAAGGAAATCGACGAGACGGCCTATATCGACGGCTATTCGTTCGGCCGGTTCTTTGTGCGCATCTTCATGCCGCTGATCTCGTCGGGCATCGGCGTCGCCGCGTTCTTCTGCTTCATGTTCTCATGGGTCGAACTGCTGCTGTCGCGCACCCTGACGTCGGTGGACGCGAAACCAATCGCGGCGATCATGACCCGGACCCAGGGTGCGTCGGGCGTCGATTGGGGCGTGCTGGCGGCGGCTGGTGTTCTGACCATCGTGCCGGGGGCGTTGGTGATCTACTTTGTGCGGAACTACATCGCCAAGGGCTTTGCGTTGGGGCGGGTGTGATGCTAGGTTTTGCTAACCATACGGGCGCTACCCTGGCCACAACGCCATACGTCATCCTCGGGCCTGACCCGGGGATCTCCGACCGCAGAGGTCCCCGGGTCAGGCCAGAGGATGACGTCGCTTTCTCGCAAATCTCAGGAGACACCTGACATGGCATGGATGGCCTGGACCACCCCAACCGCAATCTTCTTTTGCGTGATCGCAGCCTTGCTGATCACCTTCACATTGCTTGCGATCAAATTTCCCGAAACGCCGCGCGTGGGTATCCTGCGTATCGAGACCACACGCGGCGACCGGCTTTTCATCACCCTTCTGGGCTCGGCCTTCATCAATCTGGCCTGGCTCGGGCTTGTCGGCGCAAATCAACCTTTTGCGCTGATTGTCTGCCTGATCTATGCCGCAGCGGTCTTTCGCTGGGTCTGATCGGGTCCCTACCAAAAACGGTTCACCAAAGGGAGGAAACCAAATGAACCTTAATCTCAAATCCACCACCGCGGTCGCCGCGGCGCTGGCCATCATGGCCGGTCCGGTGATGGCGGACATGGACGCGGCACGCGCGTTCCTTGACGCTGAAATCGGCGACATGTCCTCGCTTGACCGCGCGGCGCAAGAAGCGGAGATGCAGTTCTTCGTCGACGCCGCGACGCCCTTTCAGGGGATGGATATCAAGGTGGTCTCGGAGACGATCACCACCCATGAATACGAATCCAAGGTGCTGGCGCCCGCCTTTACCGCGATCACCGGCATTCAGGTCACGCATGACCTGATCGGCGAAGGCGACGTGGTCGAAAAACTGCAAACGCAGATGCAGTCGGGCCAGAACATCTATGACGCCTATATCAATGACAGCGATCTGATCGGCACCCACTGGCGCTATCAGCAGGTGCGCAACCTGACCGACTGGATGGCGGGCGAGGGCGCGTCGGTGACGCTGCCGACGCTGGACATGGATGATTTCATCGGTCTCAGCTTTACCACCGGACCCGATGGCAAGGTCTACCAGCTGCCGACGCAGCAATTCGCCAATCTCTACTGGTTCCGCTACGACTGGTTCAACGACGAGATCAACAAGTCTGATTTCGAGGAGAAATATGGCTACGAGCTGGGCGTTCCGGTGAACTGGTCCGCCTACGAGGATATCGCCGAGTTCTTCACCGGTCGTGACCTCAGCCGCATGGGGGTCGAGGGCGAAGTCTTCGGCAACATGGATTACGGTAAGAAAGACCCGTCGCTGGGCTGGCGCTACACCGATGCGTGGATGTCCATGGCTGGCATGGGCGACGTAGGAGAGCCGAACGGTCTGCCCGTCGACGAATGGGGCATTCGGGTGAACGAGAACTCGCAGCCCGTCGGATCCTGCGTGGCGCGCGGTGGTGCCACCAACAGCCCCGCGGCGGTCTATGCCGTCGACAAGGCGATCGAATGGCTTGAGAAATACACGCCCCCCGCCGCTGCCGGCATGACCTTCGGTGAAGCGGGTCCGATCCCTGCGCAAGGCAATATCGCCCAGCAGATGTTCTGGTACACCACCTTCACCGCCGACACGGTCCTTCCCGGCCTGCCGGTGATGAACGAGGACGGCACGCCGAAATGGCGCATGGCCCCCTCGCCGCATGGTGTTTACTGGAAAGAAGGCCAAAAGGTCGGCTATCAGGATGTGGGGTCCTGGACGCTGATGAACTCGACCCCCGTGGACCGCGCACAGGCCGCCTGGCTCTATGCGCAATTCGTCACCTCCAAGACCGTGGACGTCAAGAAATCCCACGTCGGTCTGACCTTTATCCGCGAATCGACAATCCAGCACGACAGCTTTACCGAGCGTGCGGATAAACTGGGCGGTCTGGTCGAGTTCTACCGCTCGCCGGCCCGCGTTGCCTGGTCGCCCACGGGCACCAACGTGCCGGATTATCCCAAGCTGGCGCAGCTCTGGTGGCAGAACATCGGCGACGCCATGTCCGGTGCCAAGTCGACGCAGGAAGCATTGGATTCGCTCTGTGCCGATCAGGAACGCGTGATGGAACGTCTGGAACGTGCCGGCGTTCAGGGCGATCTGGGCCCCAAGCTGAACGAAGAGCGTGACGCGCAATACTGGTTCGACCAGCCCGGCGCGCCCTTTCCCAAGCTCGAGAACGAGGACGAAGAGCCGCAGACCGTCGCCTATGACGAGCTGATCAAGTCCTGGCAGAACTAAGCCAATTGCGGCGCGCGGGGACATTCCCGCGCGCCGCACCCCTTTGGATGCGATCCGACATCAATCCAGAAGAAAAGCCGCGCCATGACCCATATTCTAGCCATCGACCAGGGCACCACCTCAAGCCGTGCGATCATCTTCGACGCTGCGATGCAGGTCAAAGCCAGCGCGCAAGAGGAATTCCCCCAGCATTACCCGCAATCGGGCTGGGTCGAACATGATCCCGCCGATCTTTGGGCCACGACAGCCGGCACCTGCCGCGAGGTGATCGAACGCGCGGGGCTGAGTGCGACGGACATCAAGGCCATCGGCATCACCAACCAGCGCGAAACCGTCGTGGTCTGGGACAAGACCACCGGCCAGCCCATCCACAACGCCATCGTCTGGCAGGACCGCCGCACCTCTGACATGTGCGCGACCTTGCGCGATCAGGGCCATGAGCCGATGTTCACCGCTCGCACCGGGTTGCTGCTGGATCCGTATTTCTCGGCCACAAAACTCAAATGGCTGCTGGATCACGTCGAGGGCGCGCAGAGCCGCGCCGAGGCGGGCGATCTGCTTTTCGGCACCGTCGATTGCTACCTGATCTGGCGTCTGACCGGGGGCAAGCGCCACGTCACCGACGCCACAAACGCCGCCCGAACGCTGCTTTACGACATCCACAAAGGCCGCTGGTCTACCACGATCTGCGCGCTTTTCGACATTCCCGTCTCCATGCTGCCCGACGTCCACGATTCAGCCCACGATTTCGGCACCACCCGCGGCGATCTTTTTGGCCGCGAAATCCCCATTTGCGGCGTCGCTGGCGATCAGCAAGCCGCCACCGTGGGCCAGGCCTGCTTTCAGCCCGGCATGCTCAAATCCACCTATGGCACGGGCTGCTTTGCGCTTTTGAACACCGGCGACGCGCCTGTCACCTCGCAAAACCGCCTGCTCACCACCATCGCCTACCAGCTGGACGGCAAACCCACCTATGCGCTCGAAGGCTCGATTTTCATCGCGGGCGCTGTCGTGCAATGGCTGCGCGACGGGCTCAAGATCATCCGCGACGCGGGCGAGACCCAAGGCCTCGCCGAAGCTGCCGACCCCACCCAGAACGTCGTCCTTGTCCCCGCCTTCACCGGCCTCGGCGCGCCCTATTGGAACGCCGAATGTCGCGGCGCGATCTTTGGGCTGTCGCGCAATTCGGGCCCTGCGGAATTCGCCCGCGCGGCGCTGGAATCCGTGGGCTACCAGACCCGTGATCTGCTCGACGCCATGACCGCCGACTGGACGCCGCCCGCAGGCGCGCAAAACGTGCTGCGCGTCGACGGCGGCATGAGCGCCAGCGCCTTTGCCATGCAATTCCTGTCGGACATACTCGACGCGCCGGTGGACCGGCCCGTGGTGCCAGAGACCACCGCTTTGGGGGCCGCATGGCTGGCCGGCATGCATATCGGCGCCTACCCTGACCAGGCCGAGTTTGCCAAATCCTGGGCGCTCGACCGCCGGTTCGAGCCGTCGATGGAGCCGGGCCTCAGAGACCGCAAATACGCAGACTGGACCCGTGCCGTGCAATCCACCTTGGCCTATTGATGCCCTTTTCCTACCGCGCCCCGCGCGACATTCTGTTTGGCCGGGGGCAGGCGGGCAAGGCGGCGGCGCATGTTCTGGCCTTTGGCCGTCGCGTCGTTCTGGTCCACGGGGCCACGCCGCAACGCGCGCAAGCCCTGATCGACGATCTGGCGGGGCAGGGGGCCGACCTGCGCCTTGTCGCCTGTGCCAGTGAGCCCGATCTGCCCAATCTCATCACCACTTGCGATGTGTTTCGCGATTTCGATGCGCAGGTCGTCGTGGCGATCGGTGGCGGATCGGTCATCGACTTTGCCAAGGCGCTCTCTGCCTTGCTGGTCTGTCACGGTCCCGCCCGCGACTACCTTGAAATCGTGGGCACGGGCCGTCGGCTGGACGCCGCTCCCTTGCCGATGGTCGCGCTGCCCACCACGGCAGGCACCGGGGCAGAGGTCACGAAAAACGCCGTGATCACCGTGCCCGACCGCGCGCTCAAGGTCAGCTTGCGCGACCCCCGAATGGTGCCGCAGGTCGCCATAATCGACCCTGATCTGATGCAGGGCGCGCCGACCTCGGTGGTCCTGCCAGCTGCGCTCGACGCCATCACGCAGGTCATAGAGCCTTACGTGGGCCGCAATCCGAACCCCATGACCGACGCGCTTTGCGCCGCCGCGATCCCGCGCGGGCTGCGCGCTTTGCGGCCCTTGATTGAGGATAACGACGCCAAAGCCATGGATGATATGGCCTGGGTCAGCACATCTGGCGGGCTGGCGCTGGCCCATGCGGGATTGGGCGCGGTGCACGGGTTCGCGGGCGTCATCGGCGGTCAGACGGGGGCTGCGCACGGGGCCATCTGCGGCGCGTTGCTGGTGCCTGTGCTGCGCGCGAACCTTGCGACCGTGCCGGCCAACCATCTGGCGGCAGAGCGGTTGCGTTGGGTGGTGTCCCAGATCACGCAAGCCTTTGGCGGGCTGGGTGCGCTGGAAGTTTGGGCGCGCGGGGCAGGGCTGCTGCGTCTGAGTGCGATGGGCGTTCAGGCCGCGGACGTGCCCGGCATCGTCACCGCGTCGCAAGGCGCATCGTCGATGAAGGGCAACCCGGTGACGCTCACGACCGATCAACTCACGAATGTGCTGACCGACGCGCTCTGACCTCTCCGCTGCCCGTAGGATGGGTGGCAACCCATCATTGCCCCGTCACAACACGAAATCACCTGCATCCAGCATCGTGGTCACGCCTGACAGCAAAATCACCACATCCGTCGCCCGGTCGCCGTCGGTGTCGCCCATCACGAAGCCGTCACTGCCAAAACTCTGGAAGCGCAGCTCGCCCGCAGTGCCGCTGAACTGCGCGGTGCCGACAAAAGTGAACGCATCGTCCGTCCCGCCCGTGACTGCGTCGATGGCGCTCAGATCCAGCATGTCGGCATCGCCGCCCACGTCCCAGTCGCGCAATGTGTCGCGCGCGCCGGGCATGGAGTCCGAGGCCACCCCGAACACGAATACATCCGATCCCGCACCGCCCGACAGCACATCGCCGTCACCGCCGCCTGTGATGGTATCGTCGCCGCCAAAGCCCTCGATTGTGTTCACCGCCGCATTGCTGGTGAGCACGTCGCCAAAGGTCTCGGAGCCTTGCAGATTCTCGATCCCCGACAGGCTGTCGCTGTCGAAACCGCCGCCGATTTCCTGCGATCCGGACACAGCCAGACTGACCGTGACGCCGCCCGTGGCACCTGCGAAATAGCTGATGGTGTCGGCATCCGCGCCGCCGTCCATCACGTCATTGCCCACAGATCCGCGCAGCAGATCATCGCCGCTTTGACCAAAGAGTGCATCGTCGCCATTGCCTCCGTCCAGCGTATCGAGGCCGAACCCGCCGCCAAGGGTATCGTTGCCGTCCAGCCCCATCAGGCTGTCAGCGCCACCCCAGCCGTTGATCGTTTCTTCGCCGGAACTGCCGAAGATCGTGTCGCCGCCGTTGTTCGATCCGTGCACCTTTTCTATCGAGAACATGGTGTCACTGCCCGTGTCGCCACCCAGATCCTGCGCCTCCGCATTGCCCATCGACAAGGTGATCCCCGCCGAGGCCGCGTAATAGCTGGCCGTGTCAGAACCATTTCCGCCGTTCAGCGTGTCGTCGCCGGTGCCGCCAAGGAACACGTCGTCGCCCTCGCCACCGTTCAGGTTGTCGTTGCCCGCGCGCCCCTCGAGCCGGTCATTGCCGTCCTGGCCCTGCACGTCGTCGTCGCCGTCAAAGGCGATGATCCAGTCGTTGCCGGCGTCGCCCAAGACCGTGTCGTTGCCCGCACCGCCATAGCCCCGGTCATTGCCGCCGCCAAGCAGCATCATGTCGTCGCCATTGCCACCGAACACCTGATCGAACCCTGCGCCGCCATCCAGCGTGTCGTCGCCGTCCTGTCCGTAAAAGATGTCGTTGCCGCCAAAGCCCGACAGAATGTTGGCCGATGCGTTGCCGATCAGCGTGTCGCCGAACCCGTTGGTGCCGAACACGCCCTCGACCTGCTGGATGAGATCGGTGCCGAACCCGCCACCCACAGCCTGAGCCGTGCCGAACGCCAGATTGACGCTGATCCCCCCGGTGCCGCCTGCGAAATACCACGCAATGTCGCCCGCGCCGTCACCGCCGTTCAGCGTGTCGTTTCCGGTGCCGCCGCGCAGCTGGTCGTCGCCTTCGGTGCCCAGCAACACGTCGTTGCCGTCGTCGCCGATCAGGGTGTCGAGGCCGAAGCCGCCCTGAATGGTGTCGTCACCACCCATGCCCGACAGCTGATCCGCGCCGCCCCAGCCGTTGAGAACTTCGTCGGCGTTCGAGCCGAAGACCACGTCGCCGCCATTGTTGGAGCCGTGGATGCGCTCGATCGAGAACACCACATCACTGCCCGCGTCGCCTGGAAGCACCTGTTGCAAGGCATTGGAGAGGCTCAGGGAAATTCCTGTGGATGCGGCGTAATAACTCGCCGTGTCGAACCCGTCGCCGCCGTTCAGCGTGTCGTTGTCTGTGGCGCCCAGCAGCACGTCGTCGCCGTCACCGCCGAGCAGCATGTCGTTGCCCGCGCCGCCTTCGAGACGGTCGTTGCCGTCCTGTCCCTGCACGCTGTCGTCGCCGTCGAACGCGATGATCCAGTCGTTGCCGGTGCCGCCAAAGATTGTGTCGTCGCCAGCGCCGCCATTGGCCTGATCGTTGCCGTCGCCCAGATCGATGCTGTCGTCGCCGTTCATGCCGAAAAGCTGGTCAAAGCCCGACGCGCCATTCAGCGTGTCGTTGCCGTCGAACCCGCGCAGGATGTCGTTGCCCGCGTAGCCCTCGATCAGGTTGTCCGCGATATTGCCCTCGATCGTGTCGCCTGCGGCGTTCGAGCCCAGAACGACCTCGATCCCGGCAAAGCTGTCTGATCCCTGGGACGCGCTGACCACCTGTGCACCTGACCGGTGCAGAAGCACCGACACACCGTCGGTCGAGGTGAAGAACGAGATCGTGTCGTTGCCCGCGCCGCCGTCGTAGCTGTCGTCGCCCGCCTCGGCCAGGATCAGGTCGTCGCCGTCGCCGCCCAGCAGCGTGTCGTCGCCCGCGCCGCCGACCAGCCGGTCGGTGTCCGCGCCGCCGTCGAGGGAATCGTCGCCCGCTTCGCCGAACAGGGTATCGGTCCCGGAGCCGCCCAGCACGGTATCGTTGTCGTCGCCGCCCGCCAGCATGTCCACGCCTGCGCCGCCATCCAGATGATCCGCACCGGTAAAGCCGGTCAGCACATCGTCGCCGTCGCCGCCCGACAGGCTGTCGGCACCCGCGCCGCCCACGATGGTATCGACGCCTGCGTCGCCCGAGATGGTATCGTTGCCATCGCCGCCCACAAGGCTGTCGTTGTCGTCACCGCCCTCCAGCGCGTCGTCGCCATCCTCGCCAAAGAGCATGTCGTCCCCCGCGCCGCCCAGCAGGCTGTCGTCGCCCGTGCCCGCCACCAGGGTGTCGACGCCCGCGCCGCCGTCCAGCGTGTCGTTTTCGGTGCCGCCGTTGAGGCTGTCGTTGCCGATCCCGCCGCTCAGGCTGTCCGCGCCGACCTGACCCTCAAGCCGGTCATTGCCGCCGTCGCCTGCCAGCACGTCATCGCCGTCGCTGCCGAACAGGCTGTCGGATTGGTCGCCGCCCATCATGGTGTCGTTGCCGGTGCCGCCGTCCAGCACGTCAAGCCCCGCGTCGCCCGCCAGCAGGTCGTTGCCGTCGCCGCCCATCAGGCTGTCGTTTCCGGCACCGCCGCCCAGATCGTCGTCATCGTCCTGCCCGACAAGGCTGTCGTTGCCCTCGCCGCCGCGCAGCGTGTCGTTTCCGGCCTCGCCGAACAGCGAATCGACACCGTCGCCCCCGTCCAGAAAATCCGCCTCGGTGCCGCCCAGCAGCGTGTCGTTCCCGGCCTCGCCCAGCAATGTGTCGATACCGCCGCCCGCGTTCATGGAATCGTTGCCCGCGCCGCCTTCGAGCAGGTCGTTGCCGTCCTGCCCCTCAAGCACGTCATTGCCGTCGCCGCCGCGCAACGTGTCCGCGCCGATACCGCCAAAGAGCATGTCAACCGCGTCGCCGCCGTCCAGCAGGTCGTCGCCCGCGCCTGCGTTGAGTGTATCGGCGCCCAGACCACCCCGAAGGTCGTCGTTATCGTCGCCGCCGTTGAGGCTGTCGTTGCCGGTGCCGCCGATCAGCGTGTCGTTGCCGCCCGCGCCCTCAAGCAAGTCATTGTCGCTGCCGCCATCCATGCTGTCGGCGCCGTCTTCGCCATAGAGCGTGTCCGCCCCGGTGCCGCCGTCAAGATTGTCGTCACCCAGACCGCCCGTCAGCGTGTCGGCATCCGCGTCGCCGCGCAGCGTGTCGTCGCCGTCGTTGCCCAGAAGGTTGTCGCCCGCGTCACCACCCGACAGCAGGTCATTGCCCGCGCCGCCGTTGATGCTGTCCACGCCTGCGTCGCCGAAAAGCTGGTCGTCGCCGTCTTCGCCCTCGAGCGTGTCGTCGCCGTCCTGACCCAGCAGCGTGTCATTATCGGCTCCGCCGAACAGCCCGTCGCTGTCTGTGCCGCCCTCGAGCCGGTCGTCGCCTGCGCCGCCCACGATCGTGTCCGCGCCCGCGTCGCCATACAGGCTGTCGTTGTCGTCGCCCCCGTTGAGCATGTCGAGGCCCGCGCCGCCCGCCAGCGTGTCGGCTCCGGTCGATCCCTCAAGGCTGTCGTCGCCGTCCTGGCCCTGAAGGTCGTCGTCGTCGCCTTCGCCAAAGAGCGTGTCATTCCCGGTGCCGCCCTCGAGCCGGTCATTGCCGTCACCGCCCGAAATCTGGTCCGCGCCCGCAGCGCCCAGAAGCGTATCGAGCCCGCCAAGGCCGGACAGGACGTCGTTGCCTGCCTCGCCATAGATCTCGTCGTCGCCCAGACCGCCTGTGACCGTGTCGTTGCCGTCGCCGCCATATGCGGTGTCGTTGCCGTCTTCGCCCTCGACGCTGTCATCGCCGCCCTGACCCAAAAGGAAATCGCCGCCGGTGCCACCAAACAGCCCGTCATCGTCGCTGCCACCTTCGAGCCGGTCGTCGCCGGTGCCGCCGATCAGCGTATCGACCCCAGCCTGACCGTTCAGCGTGTCATTGTCGTCGCCGCCCAGCAGGCTGTCGTTGCCCTGGCCGCCAAAGAGCCCGTCTGCACCCGCAGCCCCTTCGAGGCTGTCATCGCCGTCCTGACCCAGCAGAATGTCGTCGCCCGCCTCACCAAAGAGCGTGTCATTGTCCGCGCCGCCGTCCAGCCGGTCGTCGTCTTCGCCGCCCGAAAGTGTGTCCTCGCCCGCAGCGCCCAGCAGCGAATCCGCCCCCGAAAGGCCCGTCAGCGCCTCGTTGCCGTCCTCGCCCAGCAGGGTGTCGTCGCCCGCGCCGCCCGCCAGCCTGAACTTCGTCCCTGAAACCGGACAGTTTAGTTATTGACCCTATGCTGCCATTTTCCAAGTCATATTCTTGAAGGCCTGTTGCGGCGTTTGATATCCGACGCCGGAATGGCGGCGCTGGCGGTT